>Ga0105047_10000251_pt1 | contig 85430 bp, 76 predicted proteins | sample MAT04_FD_78384 | JGI IMG/M metagenome (GOLD analysis project Ga0105047, IMG submission 78384) | Freshwater microbial communities from Lake Fryxell liftoff mats and glacier meltwater in Antarctica - MAT-04 (megahit assembly) | ecosystem: Environmental > Aquatic > Freshwater > Ice > Liftoff... | reverse complement strand
TATAGAATTGCAGAATAGACTATTCGTCTCCTGGATGACTATCGCCTGCGGCAATATCTCTGCACAGGACAAGTAGGGCTTCAGGCCAGGAGGATTGTACTGATCGCTCACTTTACAGGGAACTTTGTTGTTTATCCCGCTTTTTCGTAAAAGGGGTCAGAGTAAGATTAAAATTAATCTTACTCTGACCCCTTTCGACCTCCAGCTATCTCATCAAAACCTAATGCATTCATTAAATCACCAAAACAATCACCCTATATTTTACAAATACAAAATCACAGAGGGAGGACGACATTGAACGACACACACAATAAAAGAAGGATATCACGAGCTGATTATCGGCTTGTTTGCACACTACATACCGGCGAAACAGTCACTCCTTGTGTGATACATAATATCAGCCTTACCGGATTGTTTGTTGAAACGGATGACGCCGGAGACATATCTGTTGGAAAAAAAACAAGCCTGGTGATTGAGCATTTTTGTCCGGAATGTACAACGTCGGAAATTCAGTGTGAAATCGTGAGAAAAGACAGCAGATTCTTAGGGTTGAAGGTGTTGGCCATCGACTACGACACTTTGATAAGACTCAAGGATCTCCTTACCCTTTTAATACCGGACAAGGGTAAGATCGACAGTGAAATCCTTAAAATGATAGCAGGCGACAAAGGAGAATAAAACACATGTTCAACAAATATTTCGGCAATTTTATCCTTACCCAAAAAATCCTTAATAAGGATCAGATCAAGGAAATTCTTTCCAAGCAGCAATCAGCGCGGGCAAAACTCGGTGTTTTGGCAATCGAATCAGGATATATGACAGCCTTCCACGTCGACAGAGTCCATAAACTACAAGTTCTCCATGACAAGAAATTCGGCGAGATCGCCATCAGCGAGGGCTACTTGCAAGAAAGTCAACTCACGGAATTGCTGGCAAAGCAAAAGACATCACAAATCATGATAGGGCAGATCCTGGTTGACGGAGGATTTTTAACCTACGAAGGTTATGAAAAGCTCCTCGCAGAATATAAGAAAGAGTCGGGATTTACAGACCAAGAAATAGAAATCCTGAAAAGCAACAACACCGATGACATTGTCGGCATATTTGCAGGGGATGGTGAAAACAGCTCGACATTTGAACTGTATTCCGAATATGTGGAACTCTTTATCCGCAATATCGTCAGATTCATCGACACCGATATCATTCTCGACAGAGCATATAATATACCGAGTTATCAAAGCAAAGGATTTGCCGTCCAGGAAATTATCGGCGACCATCTCATTGAAACCGGCATTGCCGCTGAGGAAGATGTCTTGATCCGATTTGCGTCGATTTACGCCGACGAACCACTTGTCAACCTTGACGCTTTGGCCAAAGATGCCCTCGGAGAGTTCATGAACAGCCAAAATGGGTTGTTCGTTTCCAACCTGTATCACAGGAACATCAACTGCAATCTCAATCCGCAACAATTCATTTATGACGCCGGCATCCAACAAAGGGATCGATTGCTGGTATTGCCATGCGAATTGAGCTTCGGAAAAATCAATATCATTTTTAATCGGTAAAGGGGAGGTTTCAAAATGGCTCATATTCTCATCATCGACGATTCTGCTATGTCGAGGAATAAGTTGAAAAAAATTCTGGCCGGCGGCAACCACACGGTTGTCGGCGAAGCCCAGGATGGCATCGAAGGATTGGACAGATTCAAAGAGCTTTCGCCGGACCTGGTGACCTTGGATGTCACCATGCCGAAAATGGATGGTCTTCAGTGTCTGAAAGAAATCTTGGCGGAAAAGGGAGATGCCAAGGTGATTATGATTACCGCACTGGGCAAGGGTGACACGATGCTCGACGCCTTGAACGCCGGCGCAACAAACTATATCACCAAACCTTTTGAAGACGCAAATGTTTTGGATGTCGTTGCAGATGCCTTGAACCAGAGGTAAGCCGTCGTTCAAAATTAAATCATACAATTCAATATTATTCACGGCATAAGGGGCCATAAAGAAATGGATAAAAAGTATGAGTTATTTCTTAACGGCCCCTAATCACCCTTTCGTAATAAAATCGTACCCGGATAGAGTATGCCATGACTGAGACCATTGTTTCGCTTGTTGAGACCGCTCAAGTTTTTTCCGCCAACGACGTGGGGAATACAATCCATAAGTATTTCGAAGGCGACAAAAATACCAGTGGAGTGGTAATCGTCGACGAAGACAACAAACCTATTGGTCTCATCATGCGTACCCATTTCTACCAGATGATCAGCACCCAGTTCGGCTTTTCAATCTATATGAACAGGCCTGTCAACCTGCTGATGAAAACCAAGCTGCTCTGCCTCGACATTTCATACGATTTGGTACAGTTCGGCTTCAAGGCGATGAACCGGGACGAAAATGACGTGTTTGATTTCGTCGTTATTGTCAAAGACGGCAAATTCTATGGCATCGTCAGCATCAACAATTTTCTTTCGGTGATGTCTGAAATTAAACAGAGAGAAATTGAACTGCTCAGCGAGCAAAGGCGGATACTGGAAAAGTCCCATGAACAGGAACGGCGTTTACGTTGGGAAATTGAAATTAAAAATCGCTCAATCAAGAGTCTATTAGATAATGCCGACCAAGGTTTTCTCTCGTTCAATGCCGACTTAATCATTTATGAGGAACACAGCAGCGTCTGCAACAAAATCTTTATGCGACCGATCGCCGGCATGGACTTTGCTGTTTTGATGCACGCTTTTCTTGATGAAAAACAGCACACATTGCTGGTCGAGTCGCTGGAGGGGTTGTTCAAGCAAAAGAACGAAGTCAGAGCCAAAGTCTACCTGAAGCTGCTGCCTCATGAATTCAGGGCGGATAACCGCTATATCAATATCACATACAAGATTATCTCCTTCAGTGAAACGAAGATCCTCATGGTGATACTGACCGACATCACCGACAGGAAATCCCTGGAGAACAAGGCCCAGGAAGAAAAAAACAACATGAAGTTGATCTTGTCGGCTATCAACAGTAAGACCGAGATCATCGATGCGGTCGAGGAGGCGCGGGAGTTCTTCACATCCGAGGCGAGGCAAGTCCTTGACCAGCAGCATTCCGTCAAAGATATCCTGACGGTTTTATTCCGGGTCATTCACACGATGAAAGGTGATTTTGCTTTGCGCTCCCTCCATAATACCGCCGTCAATCTGCATCTGCTCGAGGAGCAGTTTGCCGCCATGTTGAAGGAGCCGGAGAAATATACCCTGTCGATGCTCCGCAGCCTGATAACTGATATCGATTTCAATGGTATCATCAGGGAAGATATGACGATTATCGAGGAATTTCTCGGTGAAGGCTTTCTCGATTCCGACAAGAAGATCAGCATCAATTACGACCGTCTTGATTCCTTTATCCATGCCATCAAGGATCGACACACCGGGGAGGAAAGACAGTTCCTTATTCAAGGTGTTCAGGAACTGACCTATCCTGCCCTTAACTCGATTCTCCAGGGTTACAGCGGATATATTGAAATCCTCGCCTTGAAACTTAACAAATCAATTGCCGAGATCAAAATTGCCGGCGATGCCATCTACATCAACCGGCAGATATATGCGAAATTTCTCAAATCCATGATTCATATTTTTAGAAACATTGTTGATCATGCCATCGAAATTCCCGAAGAACGGATAGAAAAAGGCAAGGACGAACGGGGAGAGATTCGCTGTAATATCTTCAAGGACAACGCTCATTTCGTCATCGAAATCTCCGATGACGGCAAGGGCATCGACCCCGCCGGCATTCTCTCGCTGGCCCGGAAAAAGGGCATTTACAGCGGCGAACAGGCGGCCACCCTGTCAGAGGAGGAGATTATCAACACCATCTTTCTGGACTCGTTTTCCACCAAGAGCGAAGTGAGCATGCTCTCCGGACGAGGGGTCGGCCTTTCCGCCGTGCGCAATGAGATCCTCGCCCTCCAGGGAACGATCGAAGCCCGCTCGAAAAATAACGAGGGGACAACCTTCAAAATCACTCTCCCTTATCTCGATCAATTGTAAGCGCCCATTTAATCACACTCCAGTGGTAAACCGGTAGTTTGCGGCTGTAGATTCCTCGTCTCCCCACAAGGTTAACTATGAACTTCAGATCCATCAGCAGCAAACTCATCGCCGGCAGTTGCCTGGCAGTTTTACTTCCCATGGCGGTAAGCGGCTTTTCCACTGCCGGCCGGACATCGCAAACCATCGACGATCAATCATACAATCACATTCGGACGACCGCCGAAGATCTCGCTTTTCTGGTGAGTAATGCGGTGGAAGAAGAGAAAAAAATCGTTGCCGCCTTCGCTTCCGATTCACAGGTAAGAGCGACCACCCAGGCGGTGACCGATTCCGGCATCGACGGTAACCTTGCCGCCGTTGCCCTGCTCCGCCAGGAGATGAAGAGAAAATTCGCCATCCTTGGGGATACGCACCTGGGGGTTTTTGTCACCAATGCCGACGGTCTTCTTTATACCGGTGAACTGGCCAACGGCAACGAATATAAGGGCACCGACATCGCCACCCGTGAGTATTTTCAGGAGGCCAAAAAAACGGGCAAGCCGGTCATAGGCGAGGTTGTCAAATCCAAATCGACGGGGGAGCTGATCTCCGTGGCCTGTGCGCCTATCATCGCCGACGATGGTCGCTTTGTCGGCGTCATGGGGGCCTCGATGAAGGCGTCGGCGCTCACCGATCTGGTGACGACCAGGAAAATCGGCCAAACGGGATACGCTTTCATGGTCAATAAAGAGGGGCTCATCATTGCCCACCCCAAAAAGGAGCACATCCTAACTCTTGATCTGAAAACCGTCGAAGGCATGGAATCGATCACCCGGAACATGCTGGCCGGTAAAGCCGGCGTCGATGAGTACACCTTTCAAAATATCCGGAAGGTTGCCGGATTTGCACCGATCAAGTCGACCAACTGGAGCATCAGCACCACCCAAAACCGCGAAGAGTTTTCGGCGCTCAAGAATACCCTGCAAACCACGACCCTGCTGATTGCTCTGGCCTCCCTGTCCCTGGCTGTCATTGTCATTTTTTATGCCTCGCGGACAATCGTCACCCCCATCGGCAAAGCCATAGTCGGTCTTAAGACCGTCGCCGAAGGGGATTTGACCCGGCAACTGGAGGTCACCTCCAAAGATGAGATCGGCGACCTCATCCAGGCCATCAATCGTATGATCAACAACTTCACCCGGATGTTCCGGGAGGTAAAAAGTAGTGTTTACACCATCGGCATGGCATCGCAAATGCTTGAAGACACCACCCGGACCTTTAAGGGTGAAGTCGATTTCACTGCCGTCCAAGCGAACAGGGTAGCCCTGGCTGCCGAAGTGATGAGCACCAATATCAAGAGCGTTGCCGCGGCGAGTGAACAATCGGCGGTGAATGTCAACATGATCGCCTCGACCGCCGAGGAAATGCATGCGACAATTGCCGAAATCGCCCAAAAATCGGAGAGGGCCCGGGGCATCGCCGAGGCTGCGGTTTTAGAGACGAAAGAGGCGAGCAGGGAAATCGACAGATTTCGTAACGCCGCATATGAAATCGGCGATATCACCGAGGTGATCACCCAAATCTCGGAACAAACCAATCTCCTTGCCCTCAATGCAACAATCGAGGCGGCACGGGCAGGCGATGCCGGCAAGGGCTTTGCCGTCGTTGCCAACGAAATCAAAGAACTTGCAAAAAAAACCAAGGAAGCCACCTACGATATTAGAAATCGCATCGAAGGTCTCCAGGGTTCTACCAACGGCACCGTTACCCAAATGGGGAAAATTTCCTGTGTCATTGAAGAAATCCATGAAATTATCGCCGGCATCGCCACCGCCGTCGAACAGCAGTCGACCGCCACCAAGGAAATCGCCGGCAATGTCGCCCAAGCGTCGTCCGGAATAAAGGAAATCAACAGCAATGTCAATAAATTGAGCACCACAGCTGCTGACATTTCCGCAGACATTACCAAGGTCAAGGATTCGGTACGAGATATGGTAACCGTCAGTGCGCAGGTGGAAGTCAGTGTCGTCGATCTGCACAAACTGGCTGACCGACTCAACCAGGCGACCAGTATTTTTAAGATCCCGGAGCCAAAATTTGATATCGCCGCAGTGAAGGCTGCCCATATGAACTGGCGGACAAAAATTGAGGGCGTGCTGCAAGGCCGGCAATCTCTCAAACCGGAGGAGGTAATGAGTCATCAGCGGTGCGCCTTCGGCAAGTGGTACTTCAACCGTGAGGGCCAATCTTTGAAAGATCTAAAGATCTTTACCGCCATCGACACCCATCACCAGGCGGTGCTTGCCTATGCACGGCGGATTGTCGAACTCTATCACCAAGGGGACAGAGCAAAAGCCCAGGCGTTGATGGTCTCCTTTGAAGATGAGAGGGAGAAACTGTTTCAGGGCCTCGATGAAATGTATCTCGCTTGATTGCCTGCCACTACTTCCGCCACCCTTTCTCTGCTACCCGCCAGAGAAGGGTGGTTATACCCACTTGCACCCTGGCATCCATCCCCCTTTAGGCCTTTATCACTTGTCGCCATCTGCTTTTGTCAAGTTGCAGAAAACAGCCAGCCCCTGTAAATTCGTAGCCTTTTAGCCTTTTAGATAATACGCCAAATCCGGACCATACTGATCTTCTTATAGGTTTGATAAAGATCAGATTAGCCGTTGGTCTCGAATTATCACCGATCCGGGTTGTTGTTTTGCTTTTTTCTTGAGCTCTGAAACGATAGAAGAAATTTCTGCAAATGAAGCATATTTTCGAATCTCGGTACTAATGATGGCAATCGACAGGGAGAGAAGCTGAAATCGTTCACACACACCCTTCCTGCTCACACTTTCGTAATATCCCTGCAGAGCCTCTTCCTCGCCGTGAAACCATGGGAGATTATCTTCAAATTGTTTTAGAACATTTCGACAAATGGCCACTGATTTTTCCGGTGTCGTCACCATGATAAAATCATCACCACCGATATGTCCGGCAAAATTGACTGTATCGGTTTCGTGTTTCATCAGTTCAGCAACTAAAATATCGGCAACAGCCTTTATGACCTCGTCCCCTTTGGCGAACCCATGTCTATCGTTGAAAGGCTTGAAAAAATCAATGTCGATATAACAAATATCAAAAGATGCCGATTTTTCGAGAAGATCTCTAATTTCTCTTTGAATAAAATCATTTCCCGGCAAGCCTGAAAGTGGATTTGCACCTATTGCCAGGATGAGGCTGTTCTTGGCGATAGCGTTAAGCACATCACTTACCGAAATAATACCCAAATACTTTTCGTTGTCGGTTATGCAGATGTCATCATACATGTGCACACGATCACGCAATTGAATGAGTTTTGCGACATGGTCGATTGTTGTGTACTGATCGATTTGCAGAAAGTAGTCTTCGAGCAACACTTCAATATGTTTATAATAATTTATATTATGGCCAAAACCATACCTGCCTACCATATGGTTTTCCATAAATCTATGCCTGTTTATCACACCACACACCCGATGGTTCTTTAACACTGGAATACAAAGCAATTCCGGATCGTTCATAAAACGATTCTTTATTTCAATCGCTCGTTCGTCATAGGATACCGGTGACACATAGCGAATGATCTTTTGCACACAACAGATAAAATTGTCGGCGGTTTCCCGCTGGTTAGCAGACATGTGATAAAACATGGACAAATATTCCTGAAAGAGCTTTTTAAGCGTATTTAAATTTTGACCATAATTAGATAGTTAAGTATAACTTACTTAAATAAGTGAAAGGGGTCAGAAGATTAAAATCAAACTTACTCTGACCCCATTCATTGACGGCTTTTTCAGCCAGAGGGAGACAAGATCCAAGGAAAAACCGAAGATGCTGGTTTTTCCTGATAGCACAACAGCCCATGGGATTCCTTTGGTGTCAGGTCGGCAAATACGATTTGGAAGGTTTTTTTATCCTCAATGATGATATGATTGAAAAACTTATCCCGGATTACCGCAAGAATACTTGAGTCGAGAACGAGCTCCTTGGCGCGCAGTTTTCGGTAGAGGGTGTAGAAGGTTGCATCATAATCTTTATGACTTCGCCAGTGCCTATGGGCTTCAGTGACGGGATATTCGAATTCCAGCATTATCTTCTGCTCCAACCTGAAGTGCTTTAAGGTGAAATCCAAAAGCTTCGTCAAGATATCCAGACGGACAATTCGATCAAAATTCCCTGGAGAGGTCACAAGAAGACTCTCCATCTGATTCATAATATTCAATAATTCTTTATGTTGGCGATCGATCGTTGCATGGCCGACGCTAAATTTCGTATCCCAGAAAAAAAGCGGCATAAAAAGCTCCTTTAGTTGAAAACATGTCAAACAGCAGTGGAGTCTCTTTATATCCTCGTTATTTTTAGAATGGGTTACTCTTTCATTATGAATTGATTTCCCCGGGCAGGCAAATCGGCGAATAGCAGATAAAAGTACTTTGAAAGGGGAGTTTTTGAGCAGTGGATCAGGTGGCTCTTCGTTGGAAAGAGCCTTTTTTAGGACCCCCCGAAGAAAGCGACCACTTATCACCCACCCTACGGCTCAGACAAGCAAGCCGATAGCCCGCATCTCACCGATCAGTCGCTCCTTTTCAATCGGTTTGACGATATAGGATGTGGCTCCCCCCTTGGCATACGACTTGACTACCGTCTTGACATCATCCAGGGCGGAAATCATGATCACCTTGACCTCGCTGGAACCAGTGATGCCGATGGAGGACTCAACCTCACGGATTTTGATCAAAGCCTGATTGCCATCCATTATCGGCATCATGATATCCATGCAAAGGAGATCATAGGGCTCATCCTTACGCCAGGCAACGCGAAAGGCCTGAATTGCTTCTTCGCCGTTGACGACAATATCGACAACGCCATACTCCTCAAGAATATCGCGAAGTACTTGCCTGACCATAAAATCATCTTCGACTATGAGGATTTTCAATTTCGAACTTTGTTCATTTGCCATTCTCATTCTCCGTAGGCTTAAGATCCTCAAACAACTTCGCTTGAAGTGATGAGGATCGGTTGGGGTGCATCACACTCTCTGGAGCAACTGCCGGACCCTCGGTTCCTGTCGGAACCGTGCAAATTCAAGGGTCAAATTGTCTATCTGACTTTGGACATCCTGCTTTTTCCTTATCTGCATCAAGAGACTAAAGAGTTCATCGGCAAGACTGGTTGCCCCGAGCTCCATGGCCTTGTCCTTCAGGCCATGCACTTCCTGCTCAAAAAGATGGTCGCGCCCCTCGGCAACATCGGCTTTTTTGAGCAGCGCAATGGTTTGCGGAGTGTCTTGCAAAAAATTTTTCAGTCGTTCAAGCATCACCTCGCTCTTGCCGGAAGACTTCTGTAATGCATCCCTTTCATTAAATATCTCCCCGGTCAAGACGAAGGCGCTTGGCGCTCCCCGCCCTTCCCCCCTGGTTGGCAACAGCCCCTTGCGCACCCGGGCGCCGATAAATTTGCGCGCTTTGGCAGTAAACTGATCGACAGCAAAAGGCTTGGCGAGAAAATCATTCATCCCGGCCCGGAGGCATCGCTGCTTTTCGCTTTCGCCGGCCAGACCGGTTAAGGCGATGATCGGGAGACATTGATCTGCTCCTGTTCCGGCCATCGATTCCCGCTCGCGAATGTGCCGGACAACATGGTAACCATCCATCCCCGGCAGCCTCAGATCCAAAAACATCAAATCAAAAGACCGATTGGCGCACTCCTTCAGAGCGGCCTCCCCGTCTGCGGCATTGACGACGGAATAGCCTTCATGTTCAAGGATTTCACGAATAACCAATTGGTTGGTTTTATCATCCTCCACCACCAGAACGGTCCCGGCGCTCCCGTCCCGAAACTCGACGACAGAAACATGCATCCCCGCACTTGCCTCATCGGCTTTGTCGATTTTCACCGCCTCAGTGCCGAACCGACAGATAAAATGAAAAGTGCTTCCCTGCCCTGGTTGGCTTTCAACCCAGATGCGCCCACCCATCATGGCCACCAGCTTGCTGCAAATATTCAGGCCTAACCCGACTCCCCCGAATTTGCGGGTCGTTGAACTATCGGCCTGGGTAAAGGCTTCAAAAATGAGGGATATCTTGTCTTTTTCAATACCAATACCGCTATCACGAACCGAAAAATGCAGCATAACGTGTTGCTCTTGCGGATTTTCTTCGGCCTCAAGTTTGCAGGTCAAGGTAACCGCACCATATTGGGTGAACTTGATGGCGTTCGACACCAGATTCAAAATGATCTGCCGCAGGCGGTTCGGATCACCAACTACTGCAACCGGCACCTCGTCAGGGATGTCACTGATGAGTTGTATGGTTTTTTCCTGTGCCTGAAAATGCTGCAAATCGATGACCGAGAAAATTACTTTTCTCGGATTAAAGGATAGCTGTTCAAGATGCAGCCTTCCCGCCTCAATTTTTGAGAGATCGAGAATATCGCTGAGAAGGTTGTGCATGACCGCCGTTGAAACCCGCGCCATTTCCAGATAGGCTTTCTGTTTGGGGAGCAGCTCGGTGTCAAGGACAAGATTGAGCAGACCGATGGCACTGGTCATCGGTGTGCGAATCTCATGGCTCATATTGGCCAAAAACTCGCTCTTGGCCTTATTGGCATTTTCGGCCAGGGCCTTGGCCTCACGGAGGGAGTTTTCCAAGGTTCGGCGTTCGTCGATTTCCCTCTGCAGCTGTCGGTTTGCGGCACTGAGAGCGGCCGTTCGTTTCTCTACCAGCTCTTCAAGATTACGGCGATATTCCTCCAGCTGCTGCTGCTTATTTTGCACGTCCTGAAGCAGCTTACGCTTCTCCAGACCTTTTTCAATGACGACCCCCAGTTCGACAAAATCAACAGGTTTCTGCAGATAGTTGAATGCCCCGGCGCCCATGGTGCTGATCGCCGTTTTGATATCACTGAAGCCGGTGACAACAATGCTTTGCAGTATAGGAAATTGTTTGGCGGCCCGGGTAATGAGTTCACAGCCATCCATGCCGGGCATATTGAAATCGGTGATAAGCACATCAATGTCCTCGGTCTGCAGTATCGCCAGGGCCTCCGCCCCTGAGGTTGCGGCAAATACCTTGTATGATTGACGCGTCAGCCGTCGCACATACAACTGCAAGAGACTCGGTTCATCATCAACAGCCAGAAGATTCGCTATAACCATGCCCGATCCTTAATGTTCCACTGTCGCGTTCCGGAAAATCTGCCGACACCGTCCTGCCCCGAGCATTGTCGACGCATAGCTCAATCATGCGATGAAATGGCAGGAAGTGTCAAGGCAATGTCGATTTATTTAAGAGACAGTCTTGGTATCGGTAAAACGTTACAACCGGAGTATCGGCCAGACAAGCGGGAGGGAGGTCGGCTAGGGTCATCTATTATGAGGTTTGCTATTCAGCTTTTTCGTTTCGTATTTTTCCTGATGTGCACATTTGCAGTTCCCCCTCTAATTGGCCTATTCTTCGTTCCAGCTCTCTCTTTTCCAAAATGATTTTGGTAATCAAATACACGTAAGCAGATTGAGCGGCAATTATAATCATCGCATTAATAATTGATATTTTATCCAGTTAAAATGGTTAGGGGCCGTTAAGAAATAACTACTGCCATTTCAGCCATTTCTTTACAGCCCCTCAATGAAATTATTACCCAAAAGTCCTCGTGCAGGGAGGACTAAGCAGGCTTAGACATATTCTTCTTTATTTGCGCTTGTTCGATCTTGTCCTGGTGCAGGCGTTTCTTTTCAAAAGCGTCGGCAAGCTTTTCGAGAAGCGGCTCAAGCTCAATAGGTTTCATTAAATAATCAAAGGCTCCGAGTTTCATGCCTTCAATTCCCGAATCGACCGAGGCGTGACCAGTCAGCAACACCACCTCAACCAGAGGTTTCATGCTGCGAATTCGTCGCAAGGTCTCAATACCGTCCAATCCCGGCATTTTCACATCAAGCAGTACGACATCGGTGTAACTGTGTTCGAGGATCTGCAAAGCCTTTTCCCCACTCTCCGCACCCTGAACCTTTAATCCTCGCTTCTCCAGTCTCTTAATGGTGATATCACGAAATTCCTGTTCATCATCGACCACTAATACGTTGAATTCTCTCATGGCATTTCTCCTTTTTGGATTGTGTTAATTTTTCTTGCGCAAGCACCCATTGCTGCCGATCACCGCCCGGAACCGGGCTTGGTAAGAGGCAGAACAATGCTAAAAACTGCGCCTCCGCTGTTCCTGTTGGCGACACTGATTGTGCCGCCAAGTTTCTTAACGATATCATAACTGATATAAAGCCCGAGTCCGGTTCCCTTACCCGGATCCTTGGTAGTAAAAAATGGATCGAAGATTCGTTTCAGATTTTCCGCTTTGATGCCGCGACCGTTGTCGGCAAATTCGGCGATTAATTTATTGTCTTGTACCTCCGTGCGGATCTCGATAATTCCACCCTGGCCGACTTCATCAATGGCGTTATTGATAAGATTGAGAAACACCTGCTGCAGTTGTGGGCCATCGGTCATTATACCGGGAAGATCCTCGGCATAGGTCCTGACGATCGAGATATTGTTATACCCGGCTTCCTTTTCCACAAAGGAAATGGTCTCTTCGATCAGCTCGTTGATCCGGACATTCTCTTTTTCCGCCGATATCTTGCGAGAGAATCCAAGAAGCCTGTGGGTAATGGTTCCGGCCCGGCGAACATGCTGTTTAATCTGCGCTATGGCCTTTAAATATTCGTCGAGATTTTTGACCTTTCCCGGCTCCTCCTCCGGCAGGAGCTCGCCGATCCATTCGGCCTGACTGGTGATCATCTGCAGCGGATTGTTAATCTCATGGGCGATACCGGCGGCAAGCCTGCCAACTGTAGCCATCTTCTCCATCTGCACCATCTGGTGACCAAGTTCGGTCCGCCGGAGATCCTCTCCCTCGATCCGCTTGAGAAAATAGTTGATGAGAAGAACGGCAATGGCAAAGAAGACGACACTTGTGGCAATAATTACCATGATGATATTGTTGCGGACCTGGTGAAACGGTCCGAGCGAATCTTTGATCAAGGCCTTGACAAAGAGGCACCACTGGCCGTCTTTCACCCATCTTGTGGCAACAATACTCTCTTCTCTCGTGCTTATCGACGTACCGCCTGAGTCGTCCACTACCTTGTCGTCACCGCGCACAAAGACATCTTCTTCCCTCTGGAAAATGGCAGTGCCTTCATGGTGTTCAAGGAGGAGCCGGTCTTCGTTGCCTAATTCGCTCAACCCGGCCCGGCTGGGGGTCTGCAGTGTACCGTCCCGATTGACGATGAAGGTATCGCCGTGCGGACCGACCTGCGTGCTGAGGAGAAGCTTATTGAACTGCTCGGAATTGATCGTTGCCCTGAGTACATAGGTCTTCAGCGGATCGGAGACCGCTACCACGAAGTGCGGAATCTTGCGGAAACCGAGGAAGACATCGCTGACATGGCTGCCTTTGATCAGCACATCCTGAAACCATTGGGCATCATGGTAGCTCTTACCGACAAGACTTTGCGCATAGGGCCCGACATAGGCCAATTGTTTACCTGAAGAATCGATGACGTGGAGATCGACAATGCTGCCGGTTTTATTAACGGCCATAAAAAGAGTGTTGAGGTTCTCCTGGCGCCCTAGGTAGGAGATCGGATACATGCCGACCATCATGGCCAGAAGATCTTCCTTTTCCTTAAGATAAAGGGTGATCACATCCTTTTTGTGCTCGATCAGCCGCCCGAGGGATATCTCGACTTTCTCGATCGCTGCATCCCGCAGACTATTGGTGGTCACCAGAACGAGAATCGCCACCGGTACGGTGATCAGGAGAGAGAAAACACCAATCAGTCGCAGCCAGACTCTTTTGTAGTAGTTGTTTTCCATGTCGCTATCCGTTTTTTTTTGAGTGGCAAGCCTCAAACCATGCTGTATTTAAAGTGAATTCGGCATTGATCACAATTCTTTTTCCTGTCACAAACTCAAATCCCCACGGCTTAGAGGAAGCATGTCGCCTTGCTTGAGATCGTCGGCTATCGCCTTTTGCAAGGCCGATTCGTGGTCACCGATGACAAAATCGATAACCCGGATCTTCTTCCAAGTGAGAAACTGATAGTGTCGATCTTCAATGCCGCCGCAGATCACCAGCGCGACATTTTCCTCCATTATCATATTACAAAGGTCTTCCGGCGATGGTCGATCCATGATAATAGTTCGCGGCTTGTCAACCGCTTCGCCGCGTTCGACGGTGGCTATGACCACCTCGGATGTAAGATCGAAACGCTGGGCGACAAAATCTCCCTGGGTGGTGATAAGGATCTTTATCTTGTCTTTCATCGGAGCTTTCATTTTCTCATACCAGACCATGTTGGCGAATCTTGCGCCACAGGGTGGTCCGCCCCCAGCCAAGCAGTTCCGCTGCCTTCTGCCGGTTGCCCTTGCCGGTGGTGAGCGCCTGAAGAATCATCTCCTTTTCAATCGCCGTCCAGTTGTCGCCGTCGGCACGTCGCCCGGTTGCTGCGACGACAGAGGGTTCTGCCTTTTCGACCGTCTTTACCCTGTGCACCGCTTCGGCAGCCGCAATCGTCGGCACCGCTCCCCCCGGGTCGCCGTCTTGCCGGCGGGCAAGCGAACGTTCAAAAAGGTAGCGCGGCAGATCTTCCTTGTTTATATCGTGTTTGCGGCAGACGTTAGCGCAATATTCAACGATATTGCGTAATTCCCGAACATTACCGGGGTAGGAATAATCAAGGAGATGGTGCAGGGCTGCTTTGCAAAAGATTTGCACTTCCTTACCTAGTCTCGTCGCATAATCCTGGAGAAAATAATCGAGGAGAAATCGGATATCCCCTTCCCGCTCGCGCAGCGGCGGTAGATGAATATGCAGGACATTGAGGCGATAGAACAGATCCTCGCGAAATGCTCCTCGCTGCACCTGGTCGCGGAGGGACCGGTGGGTGGCGGCAATGACCCGGACATCGACCTTTTCCTTACGCTCGCCACCGACCGGATAGAAGGCCCGGTCATCAAGGACCGACAGCAGTTTCACCTGCAGCGACAAGGGCATATCGCCGATCTCGGTGAGAAAAATCGTGCCCTTGTCGGCCATCTTGAACATCCCGGCTTTGTCGCGTACCGCCCCGGTAAAGGCCCCCTTAACATGGCCAAACAGCTCCGACTCGAGCAGTTCCACCGGCAGGGCGCCGCAGTTGATCTTGACGAACTGGTATTTACCCCGCGACGAGTTGCGGTGAATGGTCTCGGCGATCTTGTCCTTGCCGGTGCCGGTCTCACCGGTGATGAGGATCGAGGCCTCGGTATGCGACATAAGCGGCAGGATGTCGAAAACCGCCTGCATCTTCGGGCTGTGACCGATGATATCGGCAGCCCTGTCACCGCCGAATAGGGTGGCCTGCGATGTTTTCTGCTGGACGGAGATATCCTCAAGAACCATCAGTAAACCCTTCGACCGACCACCTCGCTTGGTGTGTAACAGGGAAACGGTAAAGCGCACCGGTACTTTTTTGCGACTGCGGTTGATGATATCGCCATCGATAGTTACCGCCTCGCCGCTTTCGGCCACCCTTTGAAAAATTTGCCCACGGTTGTTGCCCATATTGCTGCGAACAATAAAATCGCCATAGACCCCAACCACAGCCTCGCGGCCATACCCGGTCAAAGCCTCAAACAGGTGGTTGACGGCAACGATTTTAAAGCCCTCATCAAGACAGGCCGTGGCATGGGGAAACCCGGCCAACAGGTCATCCAGGGCAATTACTCCGGGCACGGCAAAGGTTTTTCGCATCATCGACTTACACACGTTCCATCATGAGCATTGACGGCAGAAGCACACGCCGAAGCACGGATAAAGCAACTGTCATAGCAAAGCAGAGAAATCCTTGCAATGCAACTCTAAAGAAAAATGAAGGGGGAGAGAATTGGAAAACCTAGCGGGCTTAGGCGCTTTTACGTTTTTTATAGGCCTCAGTGATCTTTTCCATGAGCTGGCTCAAATCGACCGGCTTGATAAGATAGTCATAAGCACCGAGTTCCATGCCGGTGATGCCTGCATCAAAGGAGCCATGGCCGGTGAGGAGAATCACCTCAATGGCCGGATCGACATTTTTTACCCGGGACAACACTTCAAGGCCGGTGATATCGGGCATATCGAGATCGAGGATGATAACGTCCGGCTGAAAGCGAGCAACGGCGGGCAGTGCGTCTTCACCGAAAAAGACACTTTCCGCGTCGATCTTCCGTAACCGTAGACGTTCGGCCAGAGTAGAGGCAAACTCAACCTCATTATCGACGACCAGAACCTTCATCTTTCGCGTCTTGCCCAAAATCATCACCTTGGAAACAGATTAAAAAGAAAATTTACAATTGCAAAGGAAAAAGAATGAGATGGCGGCGACCGGACACGTATCCGGTCGCCGCTGTTTTACCCGAAAGGAATTACTTAGCCAGTAAAATCGGCATGCCCATGATCGGCCAGAGGATCTGCACACACAGCCATACGGCGACCATCAGGACAACGCTTGCCATGAGACCGTAACGGAAAAACTCTCCGGCGGTGAACTGTTTGGAGCCGTAGGCGATGGCGTTTGGCGCGGCGCCGATCAAGAGGAAAAACGGCATACCGGCAGTCGCCAGCGATGCATAGAAAATAACCTCCCCGGCTACGCCGAGATACGGGGCAATAACCAAGGCAACCGGCAGGGAGATGGCGATGGCGGCAACGTTCATGATAAAGTTGGTCATAACCATGACGAAGAAGGCGATACCGAGAATAAATACTACCCCCGATGCCTCTTTAAATAGAGCCAGCCAGTTGACCGCCAGCCATTCGGCGGCGTGGGTCTGCCAGAGACAGAATCCAATGGACATCGCACCGCCGAAGAGGAGAATAATGTTCCAAGGAATGTCTTCGAGGTCTTCGACTTTCAGGATATTGAGGACAAAGAACAGCAGGGTGGAAGAAAGAAGAATCGCGGTCTTGTCGATGTTTTTCAGGGCAGGAACCCAGTTTTTTGCGGCGATCAGGGCGATGACCGAAAGGACGATAACCAGGGTAAGGATCTCATTTCTTCCCCATCCTCCCAATTCAGTGTACATCCGTTTGGCCCGTTCTTTCAATCCCGGGATGACCGCCCGTTCCGGCTTGCAGAGTACCATCATCATCCCCCAAATCAGAAAAGTCATCAACCAGCCCAGAGGTAACAAGTAGTAGGTCAGCTCAAAGAAGCTGACATCTTTGCCGGTCATCTCTTTAAAAAAGGCGATAGCCACGGCGGCACGGGCGGAACCAAGGAGGGTGATGATACTACCGGCACCGGTGACATAGGCCATGCCGATAAAAAGGCCTTTGCCGAATTTGGTCGGCAGGTCATTATCCGAATAAAGGGCATTGATGGCCATGAGGAGCGGGAACATGGTCGCAGCCACAGCGGTATGAGCCATCATATGGGTGAGCGCCACGGTCATGACAAAACAGCCGAGGTAGATCATGCTGGTCTTCTCACCGACAATCGACAGCATCTTATAGGCCATCCTCTTGGTCAAGCCGCTCTTGGTAAAGACCAGACCGATGACGATGGAGCCGAAGATAAAAAGGACAGAGGGGTCCATAAAATCTTTAAAGGCGACTTCCGGCTTTCGGATAAGAAACATAGCCTGGACAACGCCGATGGCGATACCGGTAACACCTATCGGCAGTACCTCGAAAATCCACCAGGTGGCGGCGAGAGCAAAGACCGCCAAGGCACCTTTGCCCTGTACCGAAAGGGCAAAATGTTTACCGGCCGGATCAATGGCATCGGGCCAGGCCGGGGCGTAATAGATAATACAAAACAGAGCTACTCCAAGAAAAAGGAAAAACACCCTTTTCCAGTCAAACGGGGCCTTGACCTCCGCTGCTTCCACATATGTTGATGACATGTTCTCCATCCTCTCTTGGCTTCTTGCCGTTCATTGCGATAAGTTTATCGCCGAGGGCTCCAAAGACCTCGGCCGACCAGCTTTATTACCAGCCCTTCGATTTCAGTATCTTCTCGATATCCTTGACGCTCTTTTGTTCCAAGATCGACATGCGCTTGTCTTTGGCTTCGCTGATCTTGTCGAGGAGTTCGTTGATATTCACCGGTTTCTCCATAAAGTCTTCAGCCCCGAGCTTCATCGCCTCGATGCTGGTTTTGATCGAACCCTGGCCGCTGAGGATGATGATTTCCGCCTCCGGCTGCTTGGTTTTGATCCGTTTCAGGGTTTCAAGACCGTCCATGCCCGGCATGGCGAGATCGAGAATGATCAGATCGAACCCTTCCCCTTCAACCTTGGCCAGGGCCAGTTCGCCACTGTTGGCGGTAGTCACCTTCAAGCCCCTGGTCTCCAACCGTTCGGCCAGCGTTGACAGGAAATCCTCCTCGTCGTCAACCAGCAGCACCTTGGCTTTCAATTTTTCTGTCATGGTATCTATCCTTTTTTGTGGTTAAATATTTCCGGGAGGTGCCTTGCAGACTGAACACCTCCCTAAAATGAGGTCTTATTGCTTTTTCGGGGCAGCTTTTTCAACTGCCGCAGGAACTTTGATGTTTTGCGTGGCGATGGCTATCTTTTTGGCCTTGCAGTTTTCAACCGGACAGTTCATCGCCGGCTCCTTATGCAGCCTGTTGTCACTCGGATGCCAGCCCCAGACAAAGAAGAGGACGAAGAAACCGACGATATAGGCAAGAGTCACGTGCCAGCCCTTACGTACCCAAAGCAGGACATTGCGGGCCTCGGGAAATTTATTGGTAATGGCCACACCGGCGGAAGAGCCGAACCAGATCATCGAACCGCCGAAGCCGACCGAGTAGGCCAACATACCCCAGTCGTAGTGACCCTGGACCAGGCAGAGTTTGGTCAACGGAATGTTATCAAAGACGGCGGAGACAAAGCCGAGGACGAAGGCGGTCATCCATGAGGCATCCGGCAGGGTCTCAACCGGCATGAGCGAAGCACACATGACGAGACTCAAGAGAAAGATGGTGCCCATGATCGAGGCCGGCACTTCTTTCCAGGGGATCGGCCGAAGAAGAGCGCCAAGAAGAATAGCCGCCCAAACACCGAGAGCGGGCATGTCCAGATAGTAGTTGGTGAGAATCGCCCCGACCAGGATCATGATAACGATGACGATTTTCAAAAAGTCAACTTTTACATGGCTGGTGTCCGCTACAACAATCGGTTGCAGTTTAAACTGCTGATGGCCGGCAAAAAAAGCGATAATCGCCAGAGCCACACCAGCGGCGATAAAGGCATGCAGAACATCAAACGGGCTAACGCCGTCGATCCACATCATGGTCGTAGTGGTGTCACCGACTACGGAACCGGAACCGCCGGCATTGGAGGCGGCAACGATACCGGCGATATAGCCGACATGGACCTTGCCTTTGAAAACAACCAAAGCGATGGTACCACCGATCAAGGCGGCCGCGATATTATCAAGGAAGGAGGAGATAATAGCAACAAAGACCAGGAGGACAGCGGGTCCCATCCAGCCGGTGGGCAGATACTTCGGCAGGATCTCGGGGACCCCGCATTCCTCGAAGATCTTAGCGAGAATACCAAAACCAAGCAGCAAACCAAGGAGGTTTAAGACAATCGGCCATTCACCCTGACGTGCATGTTTGTCGAGAAGCTGATCGACCATCGGGGTCTGGCCGATGAGATGTTCAACCAGATGAAAGCCGTCATCAAAGAAGAGTTTAAAGAGGGTAATGACCACAAGGCCGGTGACCGCGACATAAAAGGTCTTGTCATGAAACAGGGCGACCCCGAGGAGCACCAGGGCAAAGAGGATAAACTCGACGCGAATACCGAAAAGAATCGGCACGTTGGGATCGATTTCCCCGCCATGCACCCCCGCCGCAAAGGCCATGGCCGGGGCAATGAGCAGTAGAAGCAGAAATGCCATCCCCCCCCCCCAGGCCATACTGCTTTTTGAAATACTCAATAAGCTTTTCATATTCCTCCTTTTAAATTATTCAAACAACGGTTATCTCAAAATATTCTCACATTTCAGAGCATTGATCTCTTAAAGCGGCCGCCACATCAGCCTTGTATCCGGTAAGCTGAGCATGGAAACTATGAAACTATGGTGTCACAAAAAGCAAACACCATGCCATTCTGAATAGCCACTCAGAAACATATGCTAAGATATTAATTTAACGTAATATTACATAATATCGCCAATTTTCAAGGACGACTATGCTGAAACAGACGGGGCCGTTCAGTTCCAATAAAGTTCAAAACGTTTCATACACACCCGCGAGAATCGCCTCCGGTTTTACGGTCGATCCTCCTTTCGGAGCTGCAACAGCACACCCTGCACAATTTCATAATATATCAATATAACGTAATAATATTATGGCGATAGATCTTCAATCTTGCTTCATTCGACGCATTATCCGAGCAGACAGACACTTCGCCGGCTGCAATCGACGTAACGTGTTACCTCCCACGCACCATTTTGAAACATACTGAAACGAACATTTAAAAAATTGTTGCCTGGCCATTGCCTCAGATGTTGCCCTGGAGCAACAACTCGACTACCGGCAACTGGGTGCAGACGCCCTCAAGTCATTGCCAAAGGCCAGGGCATGCAAGGTGTGAACCCCATATAGACAGGAAGATGAGTTGCAACAACCGGACCGATGTCATTCTTCTTGATCATTGCTTACCCGCCCCCTCTTCCATAGTCCATATACCCAACCGAGTGGTACTCCTTTCGTTCCAAGCCGTGAATGCTGCTTGAGTCATCCAGTCATTTGTAGTATATACTACCACTATGATTATTTCTGATTGAAAGGAGGTCCACTTGGAAATTGAAGACTTTTTTAACGCCAGGAAAAGGCTCGGAAAGACCCAAAAGGAAATAGCCGAGCTACTCGGACTCGCTTTAAAGACGGTTCAAGCGTATGAGCAGGGCTCAAGAAATATTCCGGCGTATATCGAACGTGAGCTGTGGTTTCTCCTCAGCAATCAAAGGGGGAGTTACATAAACGGCGAGATGTGCTGGGATATTGTCGAGTGTGGGGTAAAGGAGGAATGTCCGGCCTGGGAGTTTCAAACCGGGCATATGTGCTGGTTCATTTGTGGCACCATGTGTGAATGTACCAAGGGTTGCACCCTCGAAGAAAAGAGTGAAAAATGCCGTTCCTGCGAGATAATTAAAGATCTGCTGAAATAGGAAACTGACAGCCGATTTTTGTAAGATCTGGTATTTTTATGAACTGTGCTTACTCTTTCGGTACTGGTTATCATTGCTGTTTATATTTCAGATTCCCACCAAGGATTGAGGTTCTGCTTTGAACAAAGAAGATTTCAAGATTTTACGAAAAAAGCTTGGCAAGACCCAAATACAATTGGCGGAAATCCTGGGGATGTCGCTCAAGACAATTCACAGCTATGAACAAGGTTGGCGTGTGATACCCATGCACATTGAGCGACATCTGTATTTTTTATTGATCAATCAAAGGGGCCGAAACGATGCCTTGACGCCCTGCTGGGAGAAAAAACTGTGCGATATTAAAGAGCAGTGCCCAGCCTGGGAATTCCAAAGTGGTCATCTATGCTGGTTTCTCTGCGGCACATTGTGCAACTGTGCGCAAGATGCCTGCCACAAAGAAAAATTGGAACTCTGCAAAGAGTGTGACATTTTCAAAGCGTTGTTAAAATAGCCTAAAAGGTCGGAAAACCCTGCCCTCCGCCTTCTATTCAAGCAGGGAAGTGAATATTCTGCAACTACGGCAATTCTGCAACTTATCCCGGCGTGAAGACTCAGCCGTGCAATCGCATTTCGTTCCACAGAGAAACCAGCACAAATGGCCGCTCTGAAACTCCCAGGCGGGGCATTTTTCCTTATTTGCACATTGTTTCTTTTCCCAACAAGGGATCAGATTCTGTTTTCTGCTTCGCTGATTACTGAGAAGAAAGAAAATTTGCCTTTCGATATGCGATGGAATCGCCCTGCGTCCTTGTTCATAGCTGTGTATCGTTTTAACCGATACCCCAAGGAGTTCCGCCAGCTTTTGCTGCGTTTTATTGAGCTTTCTTCTTGCCGGAACAAATTCATCTTTGTTCATAAAAGTTCCTCTCTTCACTCTCTGTAAAAATCACGCACCAGACAATTTCGCAGGATGCATGCGCATTGCGCCGACAACAAACATTCGCCGGATCAATGCCCTTGCCTTGGGCCAGTTTGCTGGACCATCTCTGGATTGCCGGTGGAACCCCCATTTTCTCCTGTATCAACCCCGGTTCTTAAGACCGGGGTCGATTATCTCCACTTGACGGCTCAAGCAGAACCACCCGCCTTCCCCATGAGTTTCTGAGCAATGGCAATAATCTCACCTGCAAAATAGGTTCGATTGTCCGGATTGTTGGTATTGGTCTCTTTCCATTTACTTAATGGCGATTCCGGGTCGGAGCAGAAGGTTACTTTTTGACCCTCTTCCGCCATCAAGCACTTGGTACATTTATCACCTGTCAATTCCATATCGCAGAGTGGGCAGAGGTTTTTCCACGGCTTATCCAACTTAGCTACATGGTTGACATAGTATTCTCGGTCATGCGCCGGATGTTTATACAGCCAAGTCCACATCTTCACCATTTCTTTTGACATTTCATGTACTTTCATTTTTCTACCTCCGCGTTTGAGATTGCCTTCATTTTGTCTGCTCGTGTAACTGCCGACGGAAATTCCTGTTTTCAAACAGAAGGGCTTAAGCCCCCGCTTATCCTCTTGGCCATGGCGATGATATCGCCGGCATACAAGGTCCGATAGTCCGGATTATCTAAAGTCGTCTCTCGCCATTTTCGAAAAGGCGATTCAGGATCTGTACAGAACGTTCCTTTCTGCTCCTCCCAAGTCATCAGGCAGTTGGAACAGGTATCTTCGGCCAGTTCGCAGACCGGACAGTTGTTCTTCCACGGCTTACCCAGTTTGGCGACATGCTTGACATAATATGTTTTGTCATGTGCCGGATGCTTATAGAGCCATGTCCACATTTTCGTTACTTCGTTTAACGCTTCAATTTTTTTCATTTTTCTACCTCCACGCTTGAGATTGTGTCCCCGCCGGTCTTTTTTTGCGACTGTGTCGAAAAGATCTGAGGACATCGGTTGTCTACTCGCCTCATACTTGAATTGGAAAAAATGCTAATTTTGCAAACTGTCTTGTTCTTGCGTTGTGCGACAAAGTAGTATTTTAGGCATATGCACATTATATCGACGCAGCAAAAAAATCATATTCATTTACCACAGAGTAGTATATTTTTCGTTTTCCTTGTAGAATAGGCACTCAGCAAGGAATTTGCTTTTTCTACGACGCTGTAGTACTCATTTTTCCTACCACTACTACAGAGTCGTATTTCTTGCATATGTACATAACCTTATACGACATACGTATAGCATGCCGACTAAAAAAGCAAGAGGAATTACTAAATAAAATTACCCTTGATCGCCTCAAGTCTTCTCGGTAAAGATGATTCCTTGCCAAATTTTCACTGATAACTATTTGTTTTTATATTTGATGTTGTTCTATATCATGTCCGTTGTGGTATGGAATTTTCCACCCAGCACTCAACGTCGCACCATAGCACAGCATTCTTTCACTGACTTGCGGATGTCGGACCTTTGCGCTACACTTATGGCAATCATACCCATTCTTTTCTCAAGCGTGTGATACAAACGAGCACTACCTCTCCTCTTTCATCAACCTTCTACATGAGATACCTGACTTGACATCATTGGTGGACCGCACAACAACTACCGTGAGTCGCACAACGACTAACATTTGCGCTATCTGCAAACGGTAAAATCAGGCCAGAGGAGACAATCAAACCCTCAAAAACCTGCAGCCAGTTCGACAAATCCAAATCTTCATGACATGAAATACCGTAATTATAGGCACATGACTTTCACACCTGGTATTTATTGACCTTCATTTTTTTAGAGGTACCCTGCCCATTTTGCCCAATAGATCGTCAATGACTCGGGAAGAGTCTTAATGCTACAGCCGTCCAGTTCATTTTTGCATTATTTTTTGATTTACCCTTGCTATTTTCCGCAACTTGTTTTAAATAGTATTTATGTGCATAAGCTAGAAATACTACTTTGTAGCAATCTTTTGTATACTGATGGTTACATTGTGGCACTTTTCGGCTTAGTTGTTTTTTGCTAACATTATGTGCATAAGACAGTAATACTACATTGTCGTAATCAGTAATTAATGTTGTGATACTCTATGGGAATAGCATCCCGCAAACATTGGCTTGCCTGCATTATGTGCATAAGTTAAAAACACTACATTGTAGTATTAGACAAGGAGACACATGATACATTGTGGTGATAAATTTTCTTCAGGGAACGGCAAATTTTCGTTGTGTGCATAAGCAAAAAATACGACATTGTCGCACCAGGGAATGGGGGCAAGTAATACATTGTCAGAAGAAATGAAAATCGTGCAATACACCCTGATTCTATACATACGCCAAAATCGCCACATTGTCGCAGTACGAAATACATAGATGCTTTCAGCTTAACTAAGAGGTGTTTGCGTTTTGATAACAAGCTTTTCGGGCAGTCTGAGAAGCAATTTCCTTCCGCCCATGATTTTTGTGGTCTTTCAAGGGGAAAGATGTGAAGAAAAACAGTATCAATCCAAATTTGTACGACGAGGTCAAGAGGCTCGGGGCCAAGGACATGGAAGCCTGCATGCAATGCGGTAACTGCGCATCGGCGTGTCCTTTGTCTGCTGGGGAAAACACCTTCCCCCGAAAAATCTACCGCTATCTCCAACTCGGCCTGCGAGATAAGCTTTTGGAATCACCGGAGCCTTGGCTCTGCTATTACTGCGGTGATTGCAACACCGATTGTCCACGCGGCGCGGAACCAGCCGAAACGATGATGGCTGCGCGTCGTTGGTTGATAACCCAGTACGACTGGACGGGGCTTGCCGCGAAATTCTACACCTCCCCGAAGGCCGAGGTAGGCGCCTTCCTGGCGATCGCACTCTTCGTTATTTCGCTGTTCGTCATCTTCCATGGCCCGGTCGTCACCGATCGTGTTGAGCTCAACACCTTTGCACCGGTCCACTGGGTGCATATCGGCGACCAGATCATGATCCTCATCGTCTTCGCCCTGCTTTTCGCCAATGCCGCCAAAATGTATTTCGGCATCATGCAGGGCACCAAGGTGCCGCTCCATCTCTATCTCACCCAGGCACCGGTATTTATCGTCAACTATTTCACCCAGAAACGTTGGCGAAAATGCGGTACCGGACCGGGTAGCGCCTGGTGGCGGCACTTCTTCCTGTTCTCTGGCTGGGTAACGATGGAAGTCCTGGTCATGATAACCCTTACGGCGTTTCAGACGGATATCGTCCATCCATTCTGGCATCCGACACGCATTTTCGGTTACTATGCCACCATCGCCCTGATGTTCGGCGCCACTACCATGCTCTACAGTCGCTGGTTCAAAAAGGAGCAGAATCTGCATCGTTATTCAGATTTCACTGATCTCTTCTTCCTGGTTTTGATCATCGCCATCGCCGTTACCGGCATCATGGTGCATATCTTCCGTTTGGCCGGCTTACCCATCCTCACCTACACCATCTATGTCATCCACGTGGGAATCTGTGTCGGCATGCTCGTCCTGATGCTGCCCTTCGGCAAACTGTCGCATCTCATGTACCGACCTTTGGCTATTTTCCTGTGCGCAATTAAAGAAAAGGCCCAGAAAGAATCAGCGGCAAAATTTGCAACCATCCGGCAAGAGGTGGGCGACGCCTTCCAAAGCTGCATGCAGTGCGGCACCTGCTCGGCCGTCTGCGCCGGAGCCGAAGTCGCCACCTTCAACCCGCGCCTGGTACTGCGCAATATCTCTCTCGACCGCGGCTCCAATGTCTCGGTCGATAACGCCGCATGGGGTTGTGTTACCTGTAACAGCTGTGTCGAACATTGCCCCCGCGGCATCGGCGTCCTTGATCTTATCAAGTCGGTGCGCCGCCAGGTGGTTGCCGCCGGTCTGCTGCCGAAGAGTTTTGAAACCCCGATCTCAAGCCTTAAGAAAAATGGCAATCCCTGGGGTGGCAAGAAGGAAAATCGCCTTGACTGGGCAAAAGGGGCAAAACTTCCTTCCTATACTGCTGAACATGAATATTGCCTGTTCACTTGTTGCACAACGGCCTACGACACTGCCGGCGACAAACCCGGCCAGAAGGCCGGCCTGGCGCTCCTCAGCCTCATGGCCCATGCCGGAGTGTCCTATGGAAGCCTCGGCACCAAAGAGAACTGCTGTGGCGACATGGTCGACAAGGTGGGTGCCGCCGACGTGGCGGCCGAACTGACCAAGAAAAATACTGAGATGTTCCTCGGGGCCGGGGTCAAAAAGATTTTGACAACCTCACCGCACTGTCTGAACTCCTTCAATCATGATTATCCGGGGCTGAAAAAGGTCGACGTCGAGCATGCCGTCGAACTCCTCGATAAACTTGTCGCCGGGGGTCAGCTGAAACCGGTTAAAAACCTCAATCTCACCGTCACCTATCACGATCCCTGCTACCTCGGCCGTCACAACAGTCTATACGATGCGCCGCGCCGAGTGCTTGCAGCCATCCCCGGCCTTGCGGTGATCGAAATGCAGAACAGCAAGGACCGCAGCCTCTGTTGCGGCGGTGGTGCCGGCGGTTCGTGGAAAAAAGGGACGAAGGGCATGACTCTCAGTGAAATTCGCGTCAAGGAGGCCATGGACACGGGCGCCTCAGTCATCGCCACGGCCTGCCCCTACTGCATTCGTACCCTGGGTGAGGCGATTGTCAAACTTGCTGTCGGAAATAAGATAAAGGTCCAGGATATATCGGAACTGCTACTGCAGTCGGTGGACTTGTCGGATACCTCCGGCAAACCTGGAATTAACCATATGAGCTTTTCTCAGGAGGGCCCTCATGTCTGAGCGAATCGGTTTTTTCATCTGCCACTGCGGAATAAATATTGCCTACCGGGTCAGAGTCAAGGAGGTGGCAGAATATGCCGCCACCTTCCCGGGCGTAGTGGTTTCTAAAGATTATCTTTTCATGTGTTCTGACCCGGGTCAGGACCTCATTGAAAAGGATGTTAAAAAATTCGACCTGACCCGCGTGGTTGTCGCATCGTGCTCGCCGCGTATGCACGAAAAGACCTTCCGGGCGGCAACCCAAAGGGCGGGACTCAACCCATACAAGGCCTTTCATATGGTCAGCGTCCGCGAGCACAGCTCCTGGGTTACTGAAAACGAGGACCAGGCAACCGCCAAGGCCATCACCATCGTTCGCGCCGGGCTTATGCGGGTCACCAACCAGAGTGCCCTTCAACCGAGCAAGTTCTCCGTCAATCCGAATACCTTGATAGTCGGCGGCGGCATTGCCGGAATGCAGGCGGCCCTCGATATCGCCAGCTCCGGCAACAAGGCTTATCTGGTGGAACGGCAGCCGACCGTCGGCGGTCATATGCTGCAGTATGACAAGACCTTCCCGACCCTTGACTGCGCCGCCTGTATCGGTACCCCGAAGATGGTGGCCGTCGGCCAGGAAAAAAACGTCATCCTCATGACCAACACCGAGGTGGAGAGTGTGGGCGGCTTTATCGGCAACTTCAAGGTCGATATCAATCAGCGCGCCCGTTACGTCAAGAGCAACTGCACCGGCTGCAGCGATTGCGCCAAGGTTTGCCCGGTGGAGACCCCGAACGAATGGGATGTCAACACCAAGATGCGCAAGGCCATCTACATCTCCTTTCCCCAGGCGGTGCCGGTGCGCTATGTCATTGATAAAAAGGATCGTGGTCCCTGCGTTCAGACCTGTCCGGCGGGCATCAATATTCAAGGCTTTGTTGCCCTGATCAAGGTCGGTAAACCGGCCGAAGCGCTGAAGCTGATCATGGAAAAGATGCCGCTTCCCGGCAGCCTTGGCCGTATCTGTCCCGCCCCCTGCGAAACCGAATGTCGGCGCAAAGAGGTCGATAATCCCCTGGCCATCTGCCAGCTGAAACGCTTTGCCGCCGATTCAGTCGATTGGGCAACCCTGTCTCTGCCGACCATTGAGGTTAAGCCCGAGAGCGAAAAAATAGCGATCATCGGTGCCGGTCCGGCCGGACTTTCCGCCGCCTACTTCCTGGCGCTGAAAGGATATCACCCGACCATTTTCGAAAAGGCGCCGTTTGCCGGCGGTATGCTGCGCTTCGGTATCCCCGACTACCGACTGCCACCCGTTATCCTCGAACAAGAGATCAACTACATTAAACGTCTTGGCGTTGATATTAAACTGGGTGTGGGCATCGGCAAGGATCGTCCGGTTGGAAACCTGTTGAATGAAGGCTTCAAAGCAGTGTATCTGGCAGCCGGTGCCTGGAAGAGCCGCAAGATGAACATTCCCGGAGAAGATGCCGAAGGCGTCATGCACGGCATCGACTATCTCAATCTCCTCAACCTGAAGAAACCGGTGAAAACCGGCAAAAGCGTTGTGGTGGTCGGCGGCGGCGACGTTGCAATCGACGCGGCCCGCGAGGCAGTGCGGCAAGGCGCTGCCGAGGTGAAAATGGTCTATCGTCGCTCCAGGGACGAGATGCCCGCCGTCAAGCACGAAATCCAGTCGGCCGAGGATGAGGGTATCAAAATCGAGCTGCTGGTCAATCCAATAGCTGTTCTCGCCGAAGGCGGCAAACTCACCGGCCTGCGTTGCATTAAAATGGCCCTTGGTGAGCCGGACGAATCCGGGAGAAGACGCCCGGTGCCGGTTGAAGGTTCGGAGTTTGATATCCCCTGCGACATGATGATTCCGGCCATTGGCCAGCAGGTTAACCCGGCCTTTTTGGAAGGGACGACCGGCGTGGAAATGACCCGCTGGGGCACCGTTGCCGCCAATGCCCTCACCTACCAGACCAGCATTCCCGGTATCTTTGCCGGTGGCGATATGTTTACCGGCCCATCCATCGCCGTTGAGGCGGTGGCCGCCGGTCAACAGGCGGCAATCTCCATCGAAAAATATTTGCTGGGCGAGGTACTCACCGAAAACCGACCGGTCAAGCCGAGCGGCAAAGACTGGAAACCGATTCCCGCAAAACCGTTCATTGCCGCAAGAGCAAAGATGCCAATGCTGCCGGTGCCGGAACGTATCAATAACTACAAAGAGATCGAAACCGGCTTCAGTGAAGAGCAGGCCCGCACCGAGGCATCGCGCTGTGTTGATTGCGGTGGTTGCTGTGAATGCAAGCTCTGCCTTGATGAATGCAAGGCCGGGGCCATCGATCATGCCATGACCGATAAAAAAGAGACCATCGATGTCGGCTCGATCATTATCGCCACCGGCTTTGACCCGATGAATCCGTCGAAGATGAGCCAGTACGGTTACGGCAAATACCGCAACGTCTTCACCAACATCGAGTTTGAGCGTCTCTCCAATGCCACCGGGCCTACCTCCGGCAAACTGTATAAGCGCGACCTTAAGGATCCGCTGAAATTCACCGTTCCGCCGAAGAGTGTGGCGATCCTCCACTGCATCGGCAGCCGCGATAAAAATCATCATGAGTACTGTTCGCGTACCTGCTGCATGTACGCATTGAAGTACGCCCATCTTTTGAAAGACAAATGCGGGCACGATACGGAAATTTACAACTTCTATATCGATATGCGCTGCTTCGGTAAAGGCTACGAGGAATTCTACAAGAAGGTCCAGTCCGAAGGGGTGAAGATGATCCGCGGCAAAGTCGGTCTGATCACCGAAGATGCCAACGGTATCCTCACCGTCAAAGGTGAAGACACCTTATCCAATCGTCTTATCGAAATCCAGGTGGAGATGGTCATTCTCTGCACGGCGATGGAGGCACGGCCGGATGCCCCTGATGTTATGCGCAAGTTCGGTATTGGTATCGGCGCGGACGGCTTCTTTCAGGAAGAACATCCGAAACTGGCGCCGGTTTCGACCCCAACCAGTGGCATCTTCCTCGCCGGGGCCTGCCAGGGACCAAAGGATATTCCCGACACCGTCGCCCAAGCCAAGGGTGCCGCGGCCGAGTGTCTGGCACTGAGTTCAGCAGGTGTTGTTGAAGTTCCGCCGATGATATCGTCCATAGACAAGGATATCTGTGTCGGCTGTCAACTTTGTATCGGCCTTTGTGCCTATACGGCCATTGAATTCAACCAATACGCCGGAATCAGTGAGGTCAACAGTGCAATATGTAAAGGATGCGGCAGTTGTGCCGGCGCATGTCCCAGCGGGGCGGCGAAGGTGCGGCATTTTACCGATAAACAGATCTTTGCGGAAATCGATGGGATTTTACTTAACTAACCCCGATAAAAACGGGATAAGGTCCTTCACGAAATTCTCTCTTAAAAACCAAGAAGAGAATTTCTAGGGCACTAAGGAGCTATGTAATGAGCGAGTTTGAACCCAAAATAGTGGCTTTTTTTTGTAACTGGTGCACATTCACCGCAGCAGATCTTGCCGGCACTTCCCGCCTGTCGTACCCGCCGAATATCAAGATCATCCGGGTGATGTGCAGTGGCATGGTCGACCCCAAATTTGTCCTGAAGGCCTTCCTCAATGGGGCCGACGGAGTGCTGGTAGGTGGTTGCTGGCCCGGCGATTGTCATTACATCAATGGCAATTTTAAGGCCCGCCGCCGGGTGGCTCTCCTGACCGAGGTTCTCAAACAGTACGGAATAGACGAACAGCGTTTCTGGCTGCGGTGGATTGCCGCCAGCGAAGGCAATATGCTCAAGGAAGTTGCAGACCTGATGACGGCAAAACTGAAGGAACTTGGCCCGAGCCCCCTGCAACAAATGGGACAAATGGTTGGTTGAGACACGGAGACGACTGAAAATGGCTACATACGCTAAATTGTCTTTTAACAAAGACGAACTGAATAAAGAACTATCTAGTTTTTTCAAAGGCATCCTCGAAAATGGCGCAGTTGACGCCGTCCTTGCGCCGATGGCCCAAGGTAAGAAAGGAGTGCGCTTGTCCCTTATCACCTCGGCTGCGAGTAGCGGCGCGGTGGACCCCTTTGCCCCGGTTGCCGCGGTTAGCGGCGCCAAGATTGCATCGTCGCTTACCGCCCGGCCCTCCGGCCGCAAGGTGGCCATGGTTCTTCGGCCCTGCGAAATCCGCGCCGTCGTGGAACTGGTGAAACTGAAGCAGGTCAATCTCGATGACGTGTTGATGATCGGCATGGATTGCCTCGGCCGTTACGAAAACACCGATTTTGCTAAATTCCAGGAACAGGGCGGCACCTCCGAAGCCTTCCTGGAAAAAGCCGCAGCCGGAAACACCGCCACGAGTGATTTCGATGTTGCCGGGGCCTGCAAGATCTGTGAATTCCCGGCCGCGGATAATGTTGATCTTCGCCTCTGTGCTATCGGTTCCGGGAGTGGCGCAGTGCATATCGAGGCAGTGACCGAAAAAGGCCAGGCTGCTCTGGAAAAATCGGGCCTGAAAGTTGGCGACAAGCCTGCCGGCCGCGACGACGCGGTGAAAAAACTGGTTGCCGCCCGCACTGAAGCAAAAAGTAAAAAATTCGCCGAATTCCGGGCAGAGACCAATAACTTCCAGGCCCTTGGCGAAAAACTGTCGGCCTGCATCAACTGCTATAACTGCCGGGTGGCATGTCCGGTCTGTTACTGTAAGGAATGTGTCTTTGTTACCGACACCTTCCGGCATACCGGCGATCAGTTCATGATGTGGGCCGATAAGGGCGGCATGCTGAGAATGCCCAACGACACGATGTTTTATCATTTGACCAGAATCACCCATATGAGTCTTTTCTGTGTCGGTTGCGGGCAGTGTACCAGCGCCTGTCCTAATGATATTGATCTGATGCCTTTATTCAGAACATCAGCCGACAAAACTCAGGCCAAGTTCAGTTATCAGGCAGGTCGTTCGGTCGAGGAAGAGCAGCCGATGGCTGGCTTTGAAGCCGATGAGTTGTTTGAAGTAACTGGTCAAGCTAAATAGGAGCAATATCATGGCAGAAAAAAAGCCTACCGGTACAGTCCTCGTGGCTGGTGCCGGTATATCTGGAATCAAGGCGGCCATTGAGCTCGCTGAAGTTGGGTATAAGGTTTTGCTGACCGATGCTTCTACCCAGATTGGCGGTATTTTGGCCAAACTTGATTACCAGTTTCCAACAGATCATTGTGGCATGTGCCGTATGCTGCCCATGGTGGGCCGCGAATACTCTTCGCAATATTGCATGCGAAAGAGTTTGTTTCATGAAAATATTGAAATCATGCCGTTCGCCGAGATTCAGGCGGTGCATGGCGATGCGGGCAATTACAAGGTCGACCTGCTGAAGCGGGCCCGCTACGTTGACCCCTTGCTTTGTAACGAATTGGAGGAGTGTCTCGCCGTCTGTCCGGTTGAGGTCGCCGATGAATTCAATCACGGCCTCACCAAGCGTAAAGCCATCTACCAGGCGATCCCACACAACACCCCGAAGATGCTGGCTATTGACAAGCAGGCCTGCACCAACTGCGGCGAGTGCGTCAAGGTCTGTACCCCCGGCGCCATCAATCTTGATGCTCAGGATGAGATGGTCACCCGCGAGGTGCACTCGATTATCCTCGCCTCGGGAGTTAAACTCTACAACACTACTGAATTTGAGGATGCCAAATCCTATGCAGTTTCCCCGGATGTTGTCACATCACTGGCTTTTGAGCGGATGATGAGCAGTTCCGGCTCCTATCGAGATGGGGAAATTAAGCGACCTTCCGACGGTCAACCGGCGAAAAATATTGCCTGGATTCAGTGCATGGGCTCCCGGAATCGGCGGCAAAAAAGGGACTATTGCTCTTCCATCTGCTGCATGTTCGCCCTGAAAGAAGCGGTGCTGGCTAAGGAAAAAGGCGGCCCGGGTGTTGAGTCCACTATCTTTTATATGGATATGCGGACCTTCGGTAAAGGTTTTCAGCAGTACCGCGATGATGCGGTCGAGAAACACGGTGTCAATCTTGTCCGCTGCCGGGTGCAGGGCGTCATGCGCAATGCCGACGGCAGTCTGCAGATCCGCTATTTCGATCCGGATACCAACGAGTTCGTCATCAAGGACTACGACCTGGTGGTCCTGTCAACCGGCCAGATCCCCTATGAGACCCATAAAAAATGGGCTGATCTTTTAAATGTTCAGTTGGATTCCCGGGGACTTCTGGCAACGGAGGACTACAGCAAGATCAGGCTTGCCGGAAAACCCGGTCTGTTTATCTGCGGCTCGCTGATGGGACTCACCGACGTTAGTGAGGCAATGTCGAGCGGCATTGCTGCAGCCGGCGAAGCGACGAAATTTCTCTGCAGCATCGCGGCCGAAACCGTCAAGGAAGAGGAAGTTCCGGAACCAACCGTCCATGAGCGGGAATTGCCACAAGTCTCTGTGGCCATCTGCAAATGCGGCGAGAAACCCGGGGCCGAAGGCTTCGACTATGCACTCCTCAGCGCCGAACTGCAAAAGTATCGCAGTATCGCAGAAGTACACGTCATTGAGTCGATTTGTAAAGACAACGGCGAAACCGCGGCCGTAGACATTCTCAGCAAGACCAAATGCAACCGCCTGCTGATCGGTGCCTGCCAACCGTTCATGTATCGACAGAACTTGAAGAACGTCGCCCGCAAGGCCGGCTTCAATTCTTCACTCGTCGAAGTCTTCGACCTCTTTGGCATCGCCAGAAAAAGCATGACCGAGCCGTCGACCAAAGAGTGGACCCTCAGGGCCGCACGGGAGGTCAAGGCCGATGTCGAAAAGTTGAAATACAAACCTGCCCTCCATGTCGGCATCCTGCCGATCAATCAGACCGCTCTTGTCGTTGGCGGCGGAATCGGCGGCATGCAGTCCGCACTATCACTTGCCGCCCGTGGCGTACCTGTGCATTTGGTGGAAAAAGACCAACAGCTCGGTGGCTATCTCGGCAATAATGTTGAGGCAACCGTCGATGGCCTTGCCCCGATCGCCATGGCCAAGGACATGCAGCTGAAGGTGTATCAGAATAAGAACATTACCGTTCATCTCAACTGCCAGGTGGATGGCACCGTAGGAACAGTCGGCTCCTTTGAATCGAAGCTCGTTTATAACGATATAGAAGAAAAAACCTGGCTGCACCACGGCGCAACTATTATAGCGACCGGTGGCCGTGAAGGCGCTACCGCTGAATATGGCTATGGCACCTCCGACGCGATTATGACTCAAGCACAGCTGAAAAAAGGTCTGGCCGGCGGTGATATCGATGTCAGCGGCGCCGAGAATGTCGTCATGATCCAGTGTGTCGGTTCGCGGCAAAAGGAAGGACGCCATTACTGCAGCCGTATCTGCTGCATGTGGGCTATTGCCAATGCACTGAAAATAAAGGAAAAAAATCCGGACGCCCGGGTTTTCATCCTTTACCGCGACGTCATGACCTACGGCTTCTATGAACAGTATTATTCCAAGGCCCGAACCGCCGGGATCATTTTCATGAACTACAGCCTGGACAATAAACCGCAGATGGAAATGGTCGACGGCAAGCCGGTTGTTATATTCATGGACACTGTCTTAAACGAAGAGATCGAACTGACAGCCGATCTCCTCGTCCTGTCAACCGGCGTTGACCCTGAAGATAGCAACAGCAAACTCGCAAAAGCCTTCAAGGTGTCTTTGAACGAAGACGGCTTCTTTGCCGAGGCCGATTCCAAATGGCGACCGATCGAATTTCAGCAGGTCGGCCTCTACCTGGCGGGGACAGCCCATTCGCCTATGCCGCTGAAGAGCGTCATTATGCAGGCCGAGGCGGCCGCACAGAAGGCCTACGCCTATTTGTCCGGACGTGAGGTGCATACGGCGAATATCATGTCCATGGTCAAGGACGCCCATTGTATCCGCTGCCAGCGCTGTGTCAACATCTGTCCGTACGGGGCAAGGTCATATGATGAAATGGAAAATTGCATCAATGTTGACCCCGCAGCATGTCAGGCATGCGGTATGTGCGCCGTGGAATGTCAGAACAATGCAGCGGAGGTAACCGGCTGGAGCGACAAACAATTGATGTCTGTCATTGACGCCAAACTTATGGATGAGCTGCTCCTGTCTTCCGTGGAATAAGAGGTGCTACTATGGATATAAAAAGTTCAATACCGGATTTATGGAAAGCCATTTACAACACCGGCGATCTCCATCACTGCTTTAACTGCAGCACCTGCATCTCGGGATGCCCTGCCAGTTTCGGCGATCCGCCGCTGTTGGTCAGAAACCTGGCACGTATGGTGATTCTCGGCCTTGAGGAAGAACTTCTCAATGATGACACCCCGTGGGCCTGTGTCTCCTGCTCAAAATGCGAGGAGATGTGCCCGATGGATGTCAAGCCCTTCGAGATGATCCTGTCCATCCGTCAATGGCAAAGTGCCAATGACGAAACCCGGGTGCCACCATCGATTGTCGAGATCTACAAGAGGGGCTACACCCAGGCGGTGGGGGTAAACACCGATCTGCGGGATTCCCTTGGTTTACCCGAACTCATGACGATTACCAAAAACCCCGAGCAGCTCCAAATGTTTCGCGAGATGCTCATGAAAACACCGGTAGTCAGCGCCAACGACTATATGTTCGGTGGGTGATGCAAAACGGATGGCTAACCAGTCACAGATGGACCCCGTCTATGTCCTGGCCATACACAAATAATGGAAAGAATCGGACGGTTCCCGTCTGGTCACGATTCTTTCCAGCTTCAAGAGGAATAAGAAATGGAATTATGTCTCTTTCTTGGTTGTAATACCCCAGCCATCCGGCCGGATGTAGAGCGAGCCATACGGGCGTCGATGCCTGTTCTTGGAATCGATCTGGTGGATGCCGACAACTATGTCTGTTGTCCGGCATTCGGTGCCTTTCCTTCTACCGACACCGATTCCTGGCTAGCAACGAGCGGTTGGAATCTGTCCATCGCCGAGCAGAAGGGCTGCGATATAGTCGTGCAGTGCGGTTCCTGTTACAGCTCTCTGCGCATGGGCCGCGAACATATAATGCATCATCCGGAACAAAAAGACCGGGTCAATGAGCTGCTCGAACCCACCGGCCGGCGGGTCGAAGGCACTTCAAAGGTTCGTCATGTATCCGAAGTTCTCTTTAAAGAGATCGGACCGGAAACCATTGCCGGGCAGATTAAGAAGAGTCTCAAGGGGCTGAATGGCGTGGTGCAGTATCCCTGCCATACCCTCTATCCCAGCGAGGTCGTAGGTTTTGAGGATTCCCCCAGGGAACCGAAGGGCATGCGGCAGCTGGTCGAGGCCCTGGGAGCCAATGTCAACGGTTACAGCCGTGAGATGCAATGCTGCGGCGGCGCCGGTGGCTTTATGAAGAGCACTCCGGAACAGGCCATCGAATTCGCCCAATCAAAATTCGATGCGATCCTTGCCGAAACGAAGACCGACTTTATCGCCGTGTCCTGCATTACTTGCCTGATGCATATGGAAAATGTGCAGAATACCTTGAACAAACGGGTTGGCGAAGAACGCTATAAGATACCGGTATTCGACTACAATCAGTTGCTGGCACTGTGTCTCGGTTTTGAAGCGAAACAGGTGGCATCGATCACCAACGTTTCGCGCGACTCGGTACTCAGTCGCATAGCCTGATCGATCCGGCATCAGTGGCGAATGGGTTTTCCTCAGAAGATGGCCTGGTTGTCCGAAGACTCTCTAGTCGGACGCCAGGCACTAATTCTTTGAGCAGCTCAGGCCTACTCAACCCCTTTCAATCCCACCCCTCACCTTCGGAGGCATAAAACATGAATTTCCAATCAATCGATGAAATACTCGGTTTTGCAATAGAAAAAGAAAAAGAGGCGGTTGCTTTTTATACCGAACTCAGCAAAAAACAAACGGCCGACGCCTTGACCCTGACCTTTAGAGAATTGGCGCAGGAGGAAGCAAAACACGTCAAGTTGCTGACCAATATTTCAAAAAATCAGAATGTAATCAAGTCCTATGAACTGAAAAAAGTGCCCGATTTGAAGATCAGCGACTACCTGGTGGAAATGGAATATTCCGAGGACATGGTCATGCAGGATATTCTTGTGCTTGCTATGAAACGGGAAGAAATGGCCGTCAAACTCTATACCCAGCTGGCCATGGGCGCAGTCGACGACGAATCCATCAAACTCTTCAAACTTTTGACCCAAGAAGAGTCCAAACATAAACTCACCTTTGAAAAGTTGTACGATGACAGCCTCGCCGGTGGGGGCAATTAATCCTGCTTTGCCAAGGGCGGAACATTACCGGACCCCCACACTCCGCCCTTCTTCTTTGGTCCCTCATCCTCAATCTGCAAAGAGCTGTTTTTCTCTCCCAAGTCAAAATCCTGTTGCATACTGTTTTGCAGATCTACTACCAAGCTCTCCAAAGCCACTCTATACAGAGCGGGTTCTTGCCAAGTACGAAAATCATTGATATTTCGGCTGGTACGAATCCTTTCCGCCCAGGCTTTTTTGCTGGTGAATATGCAATTATCTATGGTAACAGGAAATAAGACCTGCGTGTCATTGCTGGAGCTTTTTCGCACTCGTTCTCTTTCGAATGCCGCCCCCACTTCATTTTCCACCCAGAAACTATCGATGGCCGCCTCCGACAGAATAAGAAGCAACATATCCTGCATTTTTACTGTTTTATCAATTTCATGCCTGATTTTCCTGCCACTTTTGATGTTTTCACTGGCGAGCCAGCAGCGAATGCCTTGGTGCTGCAGATCCTTCTTGAGACGGTCGGCGAAATCTTGGTTTTTTGCAGAATAGGAGATGAAGCATGAATAATACTCCGAAGGATTGCCGCGTAGGGTCGGGATGGCTTCAATAAGATTATTGGGCACACCAGCTTGACGGAGAAAATGGTCCGGAATGTTTCCACGCGACTGAAAGATGGTGTCAACCCCCATCGTCGATGGGCCGTGGTGGATAACTTCCGACAAACCGATTGCTTGGCTGAGATCACAGTCGGAAAAAATTGTCCCACCAAGACCGGCACTCGCAAAATTAGTATTTCTGAAAAAGGTGTCCGAGAAAATCGTCCCAAGGAGAAGGGCTCGCTGCAAGTTGGCATCCCAAAGATTGGCATTCACAAGATTGGCCCTCTGCAGGTTTGTTCTCTGCAGGTTTGCTCTCCGAAAATTCGCTCCTTGGAGGTTGGCACCCCACAGGTTTGCCCCTCGAAGATCGGCTTCAAAAAGGTTTGCGTCATGGAGGTTTGCTTCGCGGAGATCGGCCCTACGCAGATTCGCTGCCATAAGATTTGCTCCCTGAAAATCGGCATCCATGCAATATCCTGCAAAGAGATTAGCGCGGGCAAGGTTGGCTACCTTAAGATTTGCCCCTTCGAGGTTAGCTCCCACAAGATCAGCGCCCTGCAGGTCGGCGCCTTGGAGATTTGCGTCGTTCAAGTCGACCCATTGCAGGTCCATTGCCGAAAGATCTGCTCTTTCCAGTTGCGCTCTAAACATATATTTTTGTCCCTGGACGAACTCCCTCCATGCATCAACACCGCCATTGCGGAGAATTTTCAAGTGTTCTTGGTTTGCCATTAAGATCTCCGTAGCAATATGCTTTTAATTGTGCAGCACTTTAAGTGTATTACCAAAAAACCATCACTTGCAAAATTTTGTAGCTCCCATTGTATATTTTCAGCTGGACACTACTATTACTTGGTAGTATATAATTGTCGATGTTTTCTCCTACACGGTAGCATAATCTAGGTACTTTTGGAGATTAACGCCGCGTAAAAGTGGTTTACGGCACCAGGGTATCAGGCCTGTGCGGAGCAGCTGAGAGTTTTTCGATAATGGCAGAGTTGTTTTTCATGAAAATGAAATTGTGACGGCAATTTAATCAAAAAGAGAACTATAGCAATGGATGAAGCCCTAATATTACAAAAACTGGATGCCCTTTCCAATGAGATTCAATCGCTGAAGACCGGTATGGTGGCGGAGTTGAGAAAAGACATGCTGCCGATAAGCCAACAAACGGGCCCCCTGGTTGCCGACTGTCTCTCCGAGCTTGACCAAGAACACCGAAGAGAAGACCTTGTTCATTTCGTGAGGAATCTGGTACTCAATGTTGAAACCTTGAATTCCCTCCTCTCCACGGTCAAGGGTGCCATGGAGCTCAAAAACGAGATGGAACCCATCGCCAAACAGGTTCTCCCCAGGATCACCGACCTTTTCACCGACATGGAGGGCCAATATGATCTTGATGAGATTGCCGCCCTGCTGCGCAATACCCTCAGTAACGTTCAGCATCTGAATACCGCCATGACCATGCTCAAAGCCGGCATGGAGCTGAAAGACGATATTGAACCCATGGCCAAACTTCTGCTGCCGAGGATCATCGAACTCTTTTCGGAAATGGACGGTCAGGTTGATGTAGAAGAGTTTGCCACCCTCATCCGTAATACCCTGAGCAACATGCACCACTTCAATACCGCCATCAGCTTGCTCAAATCGGGCATGGAGTTAAAAGACGAGATTGAACCCATCGCCAAGCTGACCCTGCCGAAAATCATCGACTTTATCGGCGAGATGGGCGGAATGTTGACGGTTGCCGGCACCGCCCTGGAATCCCTGAAAGGGTGCAAGTTCTCCCCGGAACAGGCTGAGGCAGTGAGCGATGTCATTCGCTCCATTGATCTGTCTAAGCCCAACAGAATCGGCCCGGTCGGAGCCCTGAAAAAACTCTACGATCCGAAGATCCAGGACGCCTTGGGTGTTGTATTCATGATGTTGGAAGCAATGGGCTCCATAGTGCAAGCCCATAGAGATAATAAGTAATTGTAATTTAAGAAGGTTATCACAATCTAAGAGATAATCTCTCAGACCAAAGATGTAAGAATCTACTAGACAGGAGGGAGAATACGCTATGAAAAAGCTTGTCATCCTCGGTGCCGGATGCGGCGGCACGATGATGGCCAATAAGATGAGAAAACATCTTGATCGTAATGAATGGAATATTACGATCATCGATAAAGACAATATCCATGATTATCAGCCTGGATATCTCTTTGTACCTTTCGGAATAAACACAGAAAAAGAAATCCGAAAAACAAAAAGAGAATTCATTAAGCCGGGAATCGATTTTGTCATCTCTGAATTGGTCAATGTAGACTGGGACAAACAGGAAGTTACCACCAAATCTAAGGGTAAATTCCAGTATGATATTCTCATCATGTCAACAGGTTGCGATGTGCGACCGGAAGAGGTGGAGGGTCTTGCGGAAACCTGGGGCAAAGATGTCTACGGCTATTATCGCTACGATCATTGTATCGAGCTGAAAAAGGCCCTGGCCCAGTTCCAAGGCGGCAAACTGGTGGTCAATATCGCCGAGATGCCGATCAAATGTCCGGTAGCGCCGCTGGAATTCGCCTTCCTGGCCGACTGGCACTTCCAAGAACGCGGTATCCGTGACAAGGTAGAAATCGAATTTGTCACTCCTCTGACTGGGGCGTTCACCAAGCCTGTTGCCACTGCCGTTCTCGCCGCAGCCTGCGAGCAAAAGAACATCAAGATCACCCCGAATTTTGCCCTTGGCGGCGTCGATGGTGAAAGGAAGGTTATCTCTTCCTACGATGGCACCGAGGTCAACTACGACATGTTGGTCTCCATCCCGCCGAACTTCGGCTCTCAGGTGATGATCGACTCCGGTATCTCCGATCCGATGGGCTATATCCCGGTCGACAAGCATACCCTGCAACCGAAAGATCGCAGCAATGTCTGGGTTCTCGGCGATGGCACCAACGTCCCGACCTCCAAAGCCGGTGCGGTGGCCCACTTCCAGGCGGATATCCTGGAAGAAAACATTATGTCTTTCATCAACGGGGAGGCCCAGCACGCACGCTCCGATGGGCACGCACTCTGATTCATCGAATCAGGCTTCGGGAAAGCCTACGTAATCGACTTCAACTACGACATCGAACCGGTAGTCGGCGAGTATCCGTTCCCCTCCATTGGACCCATGGGTCTCTTGAAGGATACGGAAATGAACCACCTCTCCAAACTCCTCTTCAAATGGGCATACTATAACCTGCTGCTGGCAGGGACATGGCTTGGCCCCCCGGCAATGCAAACCGCCGGCAAGAGGATGAACATGATCAAGAAGAAATAACCAACAAGCAAATTTTTACGATGGAAAGCCTCCTGGTAACTTAGTTACCAGGAGGCTTTTTTTTGCGAATTTTTCACTTTCTACCGCTTGATAGCCATCGTAAAACCGGTAAAAATGGGAAGTTTAAAAGTACTCAACTCAAAAGCGTCTACAAAACTAGTGGCAATTCATAGCAAATATCAGTTGAAACGGATTGAACGATTAGCGTGTAAAAAAAACACTACATGCACGTAGCTTTTGGCAACACTTGTCAAACCCGCCTGTTCATCGCCCTTTTACCCTTTTATCCTTAAAAGACTGATTCCATAATGTAGCAAAAAGCTACGCCCTTCCCAGTGGTCTTGCATGGCCCTTTTTACACTTTTCAACCCAATATCTGCATAACATTTTGATTTAAAAGAATAATACTTTTATTTTTGAATCATTTTTTCTATGGCACTAGGATTGCTATCTCTAAGGTAACATCCCATAACTTCTTAACAGTTAAAAAGGAGGACAAAATGCTATCGAAACAACAGAAAAAAAACGTCAAAGCTAACAACCAGAAAAACATCGTCAATGGGTTCCAGGTCATTCAAGACGAATGCATCTTGTCGAAGACGGGAATGTTTCAGTCCAGTCTGTGCGACGATAATGTGTACGACTGCCGGACCTGCCCGTTTGGCAGGGCCATGCAGAAGAACTTCAATGCAGACCCCAAAAGAAAGAGTGCCGGTTGGGCAAAGAATGTGGAAGACATATATAAATGGACAAACATTCCCTGTCGTCATGCGCTCACCGGGCGGGTTACTGCAGCAAAGGTCTGTGTCAATAATTATGAATGTAATCATTGCGCCTATGACCAGATGATCGATGATGAGGACATGGCTTTCCTGGACGAAAAAGCGGCCTGTATGAAAGCATCCGGTTACCTTTTGGCCGACGAACAAGGATTGCATTCCTAAGGTAAAATCGCATAACTACTTATCAGTTACAAAGGAGGGCAAAATGCCATTGAAAGAACAGGAAAAAAACGTCAAAGCTAAAAAACAGACAAACATCATTAATGGGTTCCAGGTCATTGAAGACGAATGCATCTGGTCGAAGACGGGAATGTTTCAGACCAGGCTGTGCGACAATGTGTATGACTGCCGGACCTGCCCGTTTGACAGGGCCATGCAGAAGACCTTCAGTGCTGACCCCCAAAAAAAGAGCGCTGGTTGGGCAAAGAATGCGAAAGACATCTATAAATGGACAAACATTCCCTGTCGTCATGCGCTCACCGGGCGGGTTACTGCAGCAAAGGTCTGTGTCAATAATTATGAATGTAATCACTGCGCCTATGACCAGATGCTCGATGATGAGGACATGGATTTCCGTGACGAAAAAGTGGCCTGTATGAAAGCATCGGGCTACCTTTTGGCCGACGAGTATTACTATCACAAGGGGCATACTTGGGCCCGGTTCGAACACGGCGGTCGGGTAACGATTGGGTTTGACGACTTCATGGTCAAGCTCTTCGGCTCTCCATCAAATATTTCCCTGCCCCACCTGGGCGCTAAGCTGAAAAAAGACCAAGCCGGAGTTACCTTTTCCCGCTCAGATAATGAAGCCACAGCATGCTCTCCGGTTACAGGGACTGTGCTGGCAATCAACAACAGAGTCCAGGAGCATCCGGAAATCGTTCATGATGATCCGTACAATGAGGGCTGGCTCTATATTGTTGAGCCCAGAATGCCCAAACTGAACCTCAGGGGGCTTTTTTACGGAAAAGACAGCCTTGAATGGACAGATAGAGAAAGCCAGAAACTCCTGCGCCTGATCGGGCCTGAATACCAGAACCTGGCTGCCGCTGGAGGCGATCCAGTGGATGATATCTATGCAAGCTTCCCCGAGATCGGATGGGACCGTCTTGCAAAAACATTTCTAGGAAGTCCAAAGGTACCAAAGGAATCAAAGTAATAAGGCAATCTTACCGCGGCATCCGTCTTGCACAGTCCCGGCACAGGTAAAAGGGAATCTTGTTCAGATCCTCAATGACCCCTGAAAAGTGCATGATACATTTGGTTTCGTTGCAATGGAACAGGTTGAACAGGTGGCCAAGTTCGTGAAGCGCGATCTTTGCCGCCCTCTCGAAAAACAGAAACGTCGGTGGTGTTGATCCGTCGGCGTTCCTGTTCAACCTGAAGAGTGATATCAAAGCCAGGCTGCCGCCCTGGACTGCCTGGCCGTACACATAGTTGAAAATCGGAACAAACATATCCCGGGATATGACACCCACAATTTTAGAATACCCATCAAAATCCAACGCATCAAGTTCATTGATAAGGATGCCTGCATTATACTTCAGCCGGGCCTCATCAAAGGCAGACTCGGGGATAGGCAGCATGGGCAGGATATCCGCCGGCAACTTGTAATACGCCGTAATATTGGCCGCGATCACCTCGACGGCCAGTGCCGGAACTTCCCCCAAGGGAACCACTCCGATCTGTTCTTTCATGTCCGTTTTTTCAAGTTGCTCCGTTTAATAATCTTATGCAGGGTCACGCGGTTGATACCAAGAATCTCTGCCGACTGGGTGATCTGCCAGTCCTGTGCATCAAGTACCTTGAGAATATGCGATTCCTGTACCGCTTTTAATGTCCGGGGCGCGGATAGGGCTGCATGCGCCGGTCTAAGAAATGAAAAATCCTGGGCGGCAAGTGTTCGGGATTTGCTCAGAACAACGGCCCGTTCTACGGCATTTCCCAGTTCCCTGACGTTTCCTGGCCAATCATAGGAGGTTAACAGGGAAATGGCATCCGGTTTTATCCTGTCCACATACTTTGTGGTTTCATGGCTGTACTTTGCTATGAAATGATCGACAAGAAGGGGAATATCACCTTTTCGTTCCCGCAGGGAAGGCAGGTGAACCCTGATTACATTGATACGATAAAAGAAGTCTTCCCTGAATCCTCCTTCCTGAATGCACTTCTCAAGGTCTTTCCGAGTAGCCGAAATCAGACGGAAATCTACCTCGACAGGGGTTTTGCTGCCGACGCTGAAGATCGTCTTATCCTCCAGGACCCGAAGCAGGTCCACCTGCATTCTTGCACTTATATCACCGATTTCATCCAGAAAGAGGGTGCCGCCGGAAACCACTTCGAGAAAGCCCTTTCTGGAATGTTCTGCACCGGTGAAGGCCCCTTTTCTATGCCCGAACAATTCACTTTCCATGAGCGCCTCCGGCAGAGCACCGCAGTTGATGGCAACAAAGGGGAGCTGCGCCCTGGGGCTTTTGGCATGGATGGCCTTTGCCACCAGTTCTTTACCGGTGCCGGTTTCCCCGGTGATCAGTACGGAGGCATCGCTCTGGGCCACCTCCAGGATTAAGGCGTAGAGTTTTGCCATGGGGGGAGACTGACCGATGATATTGTCAAACCGGGTGATCTGATCCAGGCATCCCTTGACATAATGATAGTCCGAGGTGATTTTCTGCTGGCTTAATATTCTCTCCATCACCAGGGAAAGTTGGTCCGGCTTAAACGGTTTCAGCAGGTAGTCGCTGGCACCGGCACGCATAGCTCTGGCCGCGCTCTCAATGGAACCGTGAGCGGTAATAATGACCACCAGGGTGTCCGGGTATTCTTTCTTTACCCGTTCAAGCAGTTCAAGGCCGTCCATCCCCGGCATTTTAATATCCACAAACAAGAGTTGACAAGGCTTTTGCTCTAGCTTTTCCAACGCCTCGGAACCGGAGGCTGCTGTATCTATTTCATGACCGTATTTTCTAAACCAGTACATAAGAGATTCCCGGACAATCAGCTCGTCGTCCACAATCATGAGTCTCAATTTAGGTTCCATGCTCTCCCCCTTAAGGATTTGGGTCATCGTAAGGAATTACGGGAAAGGTCAGTGTGAATGCGGTGCCTTCCCCCTCCCGGCTGTCGACCTTTATCGTCCCCCTGTGATTTTTGACCACCCCGTAGACGATGGACAGTCCCAGTCCCGTGCCTTTGCCCACGTCTTTTGTGGTGAAAAAAGGATCGAACAGGTTATTCTTTACCTCTTCCGGGATGCCGTACCCGGTGTCCCGAATTCTGACCCAGGCCTTTTTCGCTGTGCCATCCATTCGGGATGTCACCGTCAGCTCCCCTCCTTCAGGCATTGAATCAATGGCGTTGAAAATCAGGTTCAAAAAGCATTGCTGCAGCTGGTTGACATCCCCTTCAAGCGTGATCGGGGTCGGATAGAGCTCCGTCGTCAGTCTGATATCTGCGAGTTTCATCTTGTGGCGGGTCAGGGAAAGCGCCGCATTCAGTACCTCGTTTACATCGACATGGGTATGTTCCACCCCCGATTCCCGGGCAAAGGAGAGTAGTCCGGAAACGATACTTCCCAACCGCTCCAGTTCCGTGGACATGAGCTGCAGGTGGCGCTTGAATTCTTTCAGGGACTCTTCTGCCGGGGGACCGGCGGATAACACATCCAACATATACCCGCAGAAGGTCAAAAGGCCCTGGATAGGGTTGTTGATTTCATGGGCGACACTTGCCGCCAGCTTGCCCAGGGAGATCATCCGGTCTTCCTGGATCATCTTCTGGATATTGGATTCGAACTCTTTGGTCTTTTTGTTCAACCGGTCCGAAAAATCAGCGGTAACATCCTGCCAGAACTCGATCACCTGTGTAACCTCCCCGGCATCATTCTTGATCGGATAGGTGGTCAGGGCGCAGTACATCCGTTGGCCATCCGGTCTCGGATGGTCATGGATGACATGGACATCCTTGCCGGTCCTCAGGGTTTCAAGCATGGGGCACTTCACTCCGGGAAAGGCACTCGAACAGGGGGTGTTTATCCCGTGGGAAATTTCATAGCAATGGGCGCCGATGACCATATTCTTTGCCATTTTCACCGTCTTGAGATAAGCGTCATTGGCATAGACAATGGTGAAATCCGTATTGATAACGACAATGGCCGTCGTGCTCTGCTGGATCAATAAGTTGGAAAACGTCTTCTCGGCATTGAGCTTCTGTTCGGTTAATTGCAGCCACTGGCTCATCATCATCACGAAGCTGCGCACTATCCTTTTGTCTTTGAACTCAAGGATACCGACGCAATTAGGTCTTAAACGGAGGATTTCAAGGAGCACATGCTTCTTGCCGGTCAGTTCCAGAACACTATCAAGCTGGTCGATATTCAGCAGATCGTGGAGATTGTCGGTGGTATATATCCCCATCTGTTCGGCAAGCAGCCTCCCCTTTGCATCGGGATTTTTATCGTACACCCCCAGTATTTTGATGTTAAAAATAGGAGAGGGATTATCACGGATCAGGTCGAGGAAAAAACGGCAGTCCCGGCCGCCGCCCACCATGGCAATATTAATGGGAAACCTTTTATGCATACCGTCCTTTGGCATTTCGTTTTTTGTTCTCATCTAACACTCCTTCCGGTTTGCCTTAAGGTAGCGCGGCACTCCCACGATTACACGGCAAATTTTATCCGATAGATTGGTGACCATAAGGATGTGGCGACAGAACAGTCGTAGCGTCTTTAGACCAGTTTGCCCAACAGAGCATAAGGGGAAGGCGAATGATAACTTGGTGAATCGAATGACTACTAGCTTTGCCCTTTTATTAACCTAAGGTACCACTTTAAATAACCTATCATTTAAGAGAAACTTAGTAAAGGTCTTCTTCCGACCGTGTCTGAGGCAGGATGAATGGCAGAGCACTGGCCCGAACTGGCGGCCCCTGTGCACCCAGATTTGGCAAGAAAAGAAGAGGATCAAGAAATAATTATCGATAAGCTTGAGAAAAAGAAGTTCTTAGGAGCCGTCACCAAATAACATGTTCATATTCATTATTTCACTACGGATCCTTATGCCGTTTCCACGACCACATTAACCAATTTATTTCCGGACAACGGCTTAAATGAGTCGCACGAGTGCGACTGTATACAGTAGCACACAATCGCACTCGTGCGACTGTGCCGCCAGGCGCGGTATGCTTCCAAGGCGCACATTGCAAAAATATATGAACAATTCCGCCAATACGGATCATTCCAATAATAAATATCATCTTGGCACCACATTTGCTTTATGATTGTTATGAAACAGAAAAAAAGAGAGGGAAAAATTGCAATAACTGCCTGGGAACATCGGATATCTCCGGTCTTCGACTCGGGACGGACCCTGCTTGTAGGTGAGATCAAAAACAATACTTTGCTGAGTACTTCATATTTGACCTATGATTTTGACCGGCCCCTAGAATTGCTGCGAATGTTGCATGCCGAGAAAGTCAGAATCATCATCTGCGGCGCGATTTCCGAGGGACCGGCCGGCATGCTCCTGGCGGCAGGTTTTGAACTGATTTCTTTTATCGCCGGCGATGTCGATCAAGTTTTGGAGGCCCTGGTCAAGGGTGAGCCACTCGATGAAAATTTTAAGATGCCCGGGTGTGGCAAGAATATCTGTTGCCGGGGAAAGATCCGTCATGGCCGGGAAATCGGAATTCTCAACAACAATGGCGGTCGAGGAAGAGGTCATCAAAGACCGGCGCCACCGGCAACAACCGAGAGAGGTGATGACCGCAACGACCGTATAACTTCGGCAGAAATGTTGGCACGATTTTCGGGAAAATCCTGAACACTGCCGAAAAATCATTTTACCCAATGGAGGATATACATATGCCTGGAATGAATGGAAAAGGTCCACAAGGAAAAGGTCCGCTGAGCGGCGGACAGCGTGGTGTCTGCAACCAGACGGAAAAAGACAAGGCTGATCAACCGCAAGGTGCCCCAGTAGATGTTGTACCCGGGCAAGGTCGGGGTTTAGGCCGATGTCAGGGCGGTGCGGGCCGAGGTGTCGGAAAAGGTCAAGGTAGAGGCCAAGGCGGTAACCGCTGACTGGGAATTAGTTCACCGACTGATGTTAACTCAATAGTGCAACAATAACCGGCTGTCGCAACAACGACAGCCGGATTTTCACTGAGAGGGTATTCTTGATAGTTTTATTATTAGCAAAAGATATGGGGTGGTTTTCTGCTCTCGTGGTTGGATTACAACACCGCCGGGATGTTGAAATGGTGTCGGCGGCAACCGGGGTCGATGGTTTTTTGTTGCTGAAGAGCAGGCAGATAGACCTAGTGATTGTCGATGAACAGCTTGGCGATATCGATGGTATTGCCTTTGTCAAACAACTCGTAAAGATCAATCCGCTGATTAATACGGCGATTGTCAGTACCCTTTCGGCAGAGGACTTTCACGAAGCCACCGAAGGCCTGGGGGTACTGATGCAACTGCCGAGAAAACCACGCGAAAAGGACGGCGAGGCGCTGCTGGCCATCCTCGAAAAGATCGGTGTGCTCTTGCAACCTGTGGCACAGCAACCACAAAAGGAGGCGAAGCCATGATCATCAGCGTAGCCAGCGGCAAGGGCGGCACCGGCAAAACCACCATCTCCGTCAATATGGCACTGGCTTTGGGTAGTGGGGTGGAATTGTTGGATTGCGACGTCGAAGAACCCAACGCTCATCTTTTCCTCAAACCGGTCATCGAACGAAGCGAGCCGGTCGAGGTGCCGGTCCCTCTGGTCGATCTGCAAAAATGCACTTTCTGCAGAAAATGCTCGGACATCTGCCGCTTTAACGCCTTGGCGGTGGTCGGTAAAAAGGTGCTCGTTTTCCAGGAACTCTGCCACAGCTGCGGTGGCTGTATGGCAGTCTGTCCGGAAGGGGCGATCACCGAGACCGGCCGAGAACTGGGGATTCTCAACTTCGGCGCTAGGGATGATATCCGCTTCATCAACGGCCGACTACGGGTCGGCGAGGCCATGTCGCCACCACTGATCAAGCGGGTGCGGGCGGCGGCGGACCCGCAACGCATCACCATCATCGATGCTCCGCCCGGCACCTCCTGCCCGGTGATAGCTGCCATGAACGGCGCAGATTTTATCCTCATGGTCACCGAACCGACTCCTTTTGGCCTCCACGACCTGAAACTGGCAGTGGAGGCGGTGCGACTGCTCGGTATCCCCTGCGGTCTGGTGGTCAACCGGGCGGATATCGGCGACCGCAAGGTGTTTTATTATGCGATAAGTGAAAATTTGCCGGTGTTGATGACTCTTCCTTTTGACCGTCGCATTGCCGAGGCCTACTCCCAGGGCAAGAACATCGTCGAGGAATTCCCCGAATGGCGCGAGCGCTTCAGGGAACTCTTCGACAAAATCGAAGCAATCATCCACGATACTGACGAGGCGGTTTCATGCGCGAAATAGTGATTATCAGCGGTAAGGGCGGCACCGGCAAAACCAGCCTGACCGCAGCTTTCGCCGCCCTGGCGAAAAACAGTGTGTTGTGTGATGCGGATGTTGATGCAGCCGATCTCCATCTGCTGATGCAGCCCGACGTGCGGCAGCGTGCCGATTTCATGGGTGGCTGCAAAGCTCATATTAATCTTGATCTCTGCACTAGCTGCAGTACCTGCATCGATCTCTGCCGCTTCGGCGCCATCAGCGAACAATTTCGAGTTGATGCCATCCGCTGCGAAGGTTGTGGTGTCTGTGTCGATTTCTGTCCGGTTGCGGCCATTGATTTTCCGGTGCAACGCTGCGGTGAGTGGTATATCTCGGAAACCAGGTTTGGCCCCATGGTCCATGCCCGGCTGGGTATTGCTGAAGAAAATTCCGGCAAACTGGTCAGTCTGGTTCGCAAGGAAGCCAGGCAACTCGCCGAAAAACGGGGTGCCGACCTGATCATCACCGACGGTCCTCCGGGCATCGGCTGCCCGGTCATTGCCTCCATCGGCGGGGCGACTGCCTTGGTGATCGTCGTCGAACCCACGGTTTCGGGAATTCATGATATGGAGCGCGTGGTTGATCTTGCCGCCCATTTCAAGGTTCCGGGTATGGTCTGTGTCAATAAATTTGACCTCAACGTCGAGATGACCCAGGCTATCGAACAACTGGCGATCCGGCGCAATGTTGCGGTTCTTGGCCGGGTTTCCTTTGACCCGGCCTTCACCCGGTCGATGGTTGAAGGCAAAACCCTGTTCGAATACGGCGAACCGACCGCAACCCAGCAGCAGGTCCGCGACATCTGGACGCAAATCAGCAACTCACCTTCCATGAATACCCTCGGTATCGTGGATCTTAAATCAACAATTCAATAATCACGGAGAAAGAGGCATATGACTATGGTACGAGTAGCAATCCCTTCCGAGGGTAACGGCGGTTTAGACGGCAAACGGGCAGGACATTTCGGTCACTGTGATGTGTTCACCTGTTTTGATGTCGAGGACGGACAGATCAAAGAGATTACCATTCTCGCCAATAAGGAACATGTGCAGGGCGGTTGCATGGTGCCGGTTAATCTGCTGGCTGAGGCCGGGGTCAATGCCCTGGTGGTCGGCGGCATCGGCATGCGGCCCCTCATGGGATTCAAGCAGGTTGGCATCGAGGTGTACCATGATGGCGAACGGATGGACATCCGACCGGTGGTTGAGGATTTCGTTGCCGGCAATCTGCAGAGAATTACCGACAACCAGGTCTGCGGTGGTGGCGGCCACTGATCGCGAAGACAAAGGAGAAAAAATGAAAGTCGCAGTAACAGCAAAAGGAACATTGCTCGACAGTGAAATCGACCCGCGCTTTGGCCGGGCGCCATATATTCTCATTGTCGATACTGACACCCTTGCCTTTGAAGTGGTGGATAACAGCGCAAATGCCAATGCCTTTAAAGGCGCCGGCATTCAAGCCGCCACCATGGTCAGCGACAAGGGCGCCGAAGTACTGATGACCGGCTATTGTGGTCCCAAGGCCTTTGCCACCTTGGAGGCCGCCGGTATTAAAGTGGTTGACGATATCACCGGTAAGGTCCGGGATGCAATCAAAACCATTAAGGAAGGCAAGGTAATCTATGCCGCTGGCGCTAATAAAGAGGCGCACTGGTAATCCTGCCATACTTGCCGACAGCCGGAATGCTTCCCGGGAAGACAGGCCGCCCAGGTGGCCTGTCTTTTTTTTGACTCTTCATGGAGGTTTGTTCTGGTTGAAAAAGGTCTTTTGCAATTTAGGAAAAACAATGACTGACGAACAATATGATGCTCTAATAGACGATATTCAGGAAAAGATCTCTCTTGACACCAAAGAAATCTATGGTGAGAAAGGGCTTGATCGCTGGCGCAATCCGCAATTCAACGGGAAACTGAACGATGCTGACGCACACGGAAAGATTACCGGAAAATGCGGCGACACCATGGAAATCTTTCTTTGCTTTGACGATAATCGGGTTAACAAGGCTTCTGCTTTTACCGATGGTTGTTTTTCCAGCAGGTTATGCGGCTCTTTTGCTGCCGAGCTTGCAATTGGTAAAAATCCCGAGGAGCTCTTTGATTTGACAGGAGAAGACGTATTAAAAGCAATCGGCATCTTTCCAAAGGAAGAAGCGCATTGTGCCTTTCTAGCAGTGAAAACCATGCAAGAAGCTGTCAACGCCTATCTGGTCAAACAGGTTAAACAAGAATAACTATTCGGAGATAGATCGTGAAAGCAAAAAAGATAGTTGTCATCGGCGGCTCGGCCGCAGGTGCCAAAGCCGCCGCCAAAGCCAGACGCCTTGATGAATTCGCCGAGATTACCCTTATCCAGAAAGCACCAGATCTTTCCATGGCTTCATGCGGTTATCCCTATTATGTCGGTGGGGTGTTTAACGACCGCAACCTCTTACTCTGCACGCCAACCGGTGTAACCCGCGACCCGGTCTTCTTCGACAAGGCCAAGGCCATCAAAGCCCTGGTGGAAACCGAGGTGACGGCAATTGATCGCAAGGACAAGCAGGTGGTTTACGGCAATCTCAAAACCGGCAGCAAACAGATCCTTCAGTACGACAAACTCATCATCAGCACCGGAGCGAAAGCCAACATGCCGCCCATCCCGGGCATCGACCTTGACGGCATTACCACCCTTCTGACCATGGTCGACACCGATTACCTGCGGCGGATATGCGACGAGAAAAAAATCAAACAGGCGGTGGTCGTAGGTGGTGGCCTGATCGGGGTCGAAACCTGTGAAGCGCTGCGACTCTCAGGCGTCAAGGTCACGGTGGTTGAGGCGCTCGACCAGGTGTTGACCTTCCTCGACTGGGACTTAGCCAAATTGGTTGAAAACCATATGCGCAGCAAAGGGGTCCAGGTCTTATCCTCCAAGGGCGTCAAAGAGTTTCTCGGCAAGAACGGCAAACTTATCGGTGTTGGACTCGCCGATGGCACGGTTATCGACTGCGAACTTGCCGTCATGGCAATCGGTGTGCGCCCCAACAGTGATCTCGCCAAAGCCGCCGGGCTTAAGGTCGGCAAATTCGGTGGGATTACCGTCAACCAATACATGCAGACCTCCGATCCGGATATCTATGCGGCCGGCGACTGTGTGGAAATCCCCAGCCGGATCAGCGGAGAGCCGGTCTTTGCGCCGATGGGCGATCTTGCCAACCTCGAAGGCCGCGTCGCTGGGGAAAACGCCGCCTGCGGTAACAACGTCACCTTTCCCGGCACTTTTCATACCGGTATCTGCAAGATCTTTGATTTTTCCGCCGGCTCCACCGGCCTTTCCACCAAAGCCGCCGAACGGATGGGGCTGACCGACTACAAAACGATCGTCAATGCCGGCCCCGATAAGCCAGGATTTATGGACGCGAAGCTCCTGGTGTCACGGATATTGGTCAGCACCCAGGACCAGCGCATCCTCGGCTATCAGTGCGTCGGACCGGGCGATGTCAGCAAACAGCTTGCCACCGCCGCCATGGCCATCCTCGGCAAGTTAACCGTGGAAGACCTGGTTAATGCCGATCTCCCTTATGCCCCACCCTTTTCCCTGGCCATCGACCACTTCATTGCCTCGGCCCATATCATGCAAAACAAACTCAAGGGCCGATTCACCGGAATCTCAGCCACAGCGGTGTGGGAGAAAATCCAGCGCGGCGAGCAACCCTACTTCCTCGATGGTCGAAGTCCGGGCGAATACGCGGAGATGCATCTCGGTATCGGCGAGCACCTCATTCCCCTTGGCGCCCTGCGCGCACGCCTGGCCGAACTTCCAGTAGAGAAAACCTCTGAGATTATCTGCTTCTGCAAGATATCCCTCCGTGGTTATGAGGCGGAAACCATCCTCCGGGCGTACGGCTACACCAATGTCTCCGTCATGGAGGGTGGTATCATGGCGTGGCCGTATCCGCGCAAAAAGTGAGCAAAGGAAAAGGACAATGCAAAGAAAAGGCATTATTTTCAATCCCATCGGGGTGATTCGCAGCGAACATGTGGAGGCGCGACAGACTCCTATCCAGCCTATTTATGCCAAAGGCTGTAAAGGGCGGGCAGAGATATTTCCGGAGTTCGCTGAAGGCTTGTCCGACCTGCAAGGATTTTCACATATCTATCTGATCTTCCATTTCAATCAGGCCGGAGCGGTGCAGCTGATTGTCAAGCCGTTTCTTCAGGATATTGCCAGGGGTGTCTTCTCTACCCGGGCTCCTTGCCGCCCCAACGGCATCGGCCTCAGTATCGTTGAACTCATCGGCCGCGAAGGCAATGTGCTCCTGCTCGACAGGGTGGACATCCTGGATGGCACGCCACTTCTCGACATCAAGCCTTACAGCACTCGATTCGACCGGTTGGAAAACACCCGCAATGGCTGGCAGGACGAGGTTAACGAAGAAACGGCTCAAGGTCTTGGCCGGCGGGAGTATAACGGCGGAAATTACTCTTAAAGGCGAGGTCATGGCCCGGGCCGATGCCAAGTTTATGCGCCGCGAAAAACAAGATGAAAGTTGATACAACAAGGATTACGATTCTGGTGGATAATCACGCCGGCACAGGGCTGGTAGCCGAGCATGGTTTTTCGTTGTGGATAGAATACTGCCGATAAACACCTTTACCTTGAAGCATGTGCAGCAACTCAATAAGGGCCTGCGAAAATGATCTCTTTAACCGAGGCCCATGCATACATCAGCGGGCTCGAGTCGCTTCAGCCGGTTGACGTTCCTCTGCAAAAAGCTCTTGGTTTGATTTGCGCTACCGATGTCTATGCGGCACATAACTGTCCGACTGTTGATTCCTCATCGGTCCTGGCCTCGGAATTTGCGCAGGTTGCCGGTGGATTGGTGATAATCAGTGCCGACTCCAGACCCGGATTGAATATTCTCTTTAAAGGAAGTGATATAGCCCAGGACCAAAGAATTTTGACCAAAGGAGTTTTGCTTGGCCCGGCTCATCTTGGCTTGCTGGCAGCAGCCGGATTGAAGGAAGTCACCTGTTATCCGTTGCCCAGGGTTGCCGTTGCCGCAACCGGTAGCGAACTTGTTTGGCCCGGTGATCCTCTTACCGAGGGGAAGGTCGCAGCCAGCAATATGGTGATAGCAACAGCTGAACTGCAGAATTTGGGGATACCCGCATCGACTGTACTTCTACGCGACAACCTCCATAACCTGCAGGATCATTTTCGACGCATTATCAAGCAGGTTGACGTATTGATAACCTGTGGTGGGGTGCTTGATGGGGATAAAGACCTCACTCTTCGGGCGATGGAACAGGTAGGTATGGAGAAAATTTTCCATCGTGTTCGAATAGGACCGGGGAAAGGTGCCTGTATGGGACGGGTCGGCAAAACGCTGGTGTTTAACCTGCCGGGCGGCCCACCATCTAACCATGTGGCCCTGTTCCTCCTCGCCATGTCCGGAGTTCGTCGACTTATGGGTTTTATAAATTGCCTGCCGCCAAAAAGACACGTCTTTGTCACCGAAGACCTTACCGGGCAGATAGACTGGACCCAGCTGGTGTATGGCAAAGTGAAATATGCCAATGGTTCTCTTTACGCTGTTCCTCTCAGCAACATGAAAAGACTTGAATCTATGGCGACAGCCAACGCCCTCATTGAGATACCTGAGGGCTGCACTACCATCCATGAAGGTTCTTTGGCGGAGGCCTGGTTTTTTCAGTGATCTTCTATCTATGCAAATCATCAATATTCTTTTTGCCTTTGTAGTTCTTTTACTTCTCGCCCTTTGCTGGTTTGGCTTTCATTATCTGGCCAATAAGCCACTCGACAATCCGGATGGCCATGCCAGAGTCACCGGGAACTGCGGTGATACCATGGAAATTTCCCTGCAATTCAAGGATGGCAGAGTGTGCAACAGTTCCGCCTGGACCAATGGCTGTTCAGTAAGCAAAATGTGCGTCGAGGCTGCGGCCATGCTGGCCCGCAATAGACAGATCAGCGAGATTCAAAAGATCAATATGATGACGATCATGGAACAGATCGGTCAGCTGCCGGAAACCCATCTCCATTGCGCACAATTAGCCGAAACAACCCTGCAGCGGGCAGCAAAAGACTCTCTTCTGAGTTATGCAACATCCTCATTTTGAGCCTTTTGCTTATGATCACTGTTGCATCAAGGAATCACCCCTACTCCGATCGCAGCGCCTCAACCGGATCAAGCCGCGCCGCCTGGCGAGCGGGGATAATTCCGGCGACAATACCAATAATCATCGACAGGCATTCAGCAAAAAAAACGAAACTCCACGGGGTATGCACCGGCAGGAGCGGCACCAGGGCGTGGATCAGCGAGGCACAGCAAAAGCCCGCTGCCAGACCGGCAGCACCGCCGAGCCCGGCGAGAAGAGTGCCTTCCAGGAGAAAAAGCACGAGAATCTGCCGACGCGAGGCGCCGACGGCGCGGAGCAGACCAATCTCGGCGGTGCGCTCGCGAACGGCGATGGTCATGATGGTAAAGATACCGACACTGCCGACTAGCAGGGAGATCCCGCCCAGGGCGCCGACGGCCACGGTCAGCATGGACAGCACCGAGCCGAGGACATCGAGCATCTGCTGCTGGGTGGTGATAGTGAAATCTTCCTGGCCGTGGCGATTGACAAGAATCCGCCGAATGGCGGCAACCACTTCTTCGGCCTGGTAGCCGTCGCGGTACAGAACATCGATCTCCATCAACCCCTCCCGGTCGAAAAGATCAAGGGCCCTGACCGCCGGGATATACACGGTATCATCCATATCAAATCCGAGAATCTGGCCCTTATGTTCCATGACCCCGAGCACCCGCCCCGGCTGGTTGCCGATCTGGATCCGCCTGCCGAGCGGATTCTGCCCAGGGAAAAGCTCGCGGGCAACCTTGTCGCCAAGGACCACAAAGGGCCGGGCCAGGCGTGGGTCATCGGGCGGCAGAAAGCGGCCGCTGCCCACCTGCATGCGAAAGGCCCGATCCATCTCGGCACCAACACCATAGAGGGTAATCCTTCTCGTTCGACCCTCGGCACGCACTTCAACATTCCCCTGCACCATCGGCACAACCGCCTCGGCCTGGGGCAGGCGGCGTAGGGCCTCGGTATCCTCAAGAGTCAACAACCGTTCGGATCCGAGAATGCCGAGCGGCGTACCCATGGTGGTGACCTTGCCGGGATTAATCGCGATCAAATTAGCCCCGAATTGGGTGAACTCGGCCACCACAAAGCGCTGCAAGCCTTCACCCATGGAGGTGAGAAGGATTACCGCGGCAATACCGACGGCAATACCCAGGCCGGTGAGAAAGGATTGCAAGGGTTTGGCGCGGATGGAGGTGGTGATAAAATGCAGTTGATCGCTTGTTCGCATGCCCCCTCCTCTAGCGTCCGGCCAGGGCGCGAATCGGGTCGAGCCGTGCCGCTCTGCCGGCGGGCAGGAGGGAAAAGATCAGGCCGGTGCCAAGGGCGGTCGCCATCGCGGCCACCACCGCCCAAAGCGGCGGCGCAGTGGTAAGTTCCGGATACACCTGGGCAATACCCCATGCCCCGGCATAGCCGATGAGCAGCCCGCAAATCCCGCCGATGGTCGACAGCAGGAGGGCCTCGCACACCAGCATCGCCATGATCTGCCTGCGGGTGCCGCCCAGGGCCTTGCACAGACCGATCTCGGCGGTACGCTGGGCAACCGACATGAGCATGACATTCATGATGAGGATCCCGGCTACCACCAGGCTGATGGCGGCGATCCCGGCAACGGTCAGGGTCAGCGACTTGAGAATCTTGTCAAAGGTGGTCAGAATCGAATCCTGGGTGATGATCGTCACATCCTCCTCGCCGTAGTGGCGCTTGGCGATGGTCCCGACGATATGCTTTTTCAGGCGGGCGAGGGACTGCAGATCCTTACCCTCGACGAGGATGCGGAACAGGCCGCTGGTATTGAAGAGCATCTGGGCAAAGGCCACCGGCACGATCACCAGTTCCTGGGTGTCGAACCCCAGCGACCGCCCTTCCGAAGCGAGAATACCCACTACTCGGCAGCGATAGCCGCCCAGGCGAATAAGTTCGCCCAGCGCCGCCTCCCGCCCGAACAATTCCTGGTAAACCTTCGAACCGAGAACGCAGACCGGTCTGGCTATGTCCCAATCCTCCTCGGGAAGGGAGGCGCCCCGGGCGATGTTCAAGTGATGGATATCGAGAAAGGCTGCAGTGGTACCGAGCACCGGCACCTGCCGTTCCCGTCCCTGGCGTAGCGCATTGAGTTCGCCGATATTCAAGGGAGCGACACGATGCACCAGCTCGCTGCGCATGACCGCTGCGGCGTCTTCCAGGGTCAGGTCGCGCGGCGTCTCGCCAACCAGGGTGGCCGGGGTATTATTGGCGGTTTCCGAGCGACCGGGGATAACAATGACCAAATTCGTGCCCAAGGCTGCAAACTTATCGACAATATACAGCCGCGCGCCGTTACCGATACCGGTGAGCAGCACCACCGCCGCAACGCCGATGCTCATTGCCAAGAGCATCAGAGCGGTACGCACCCGGTTGCTGCCGAGGCTGGTGAGACCATAGCGAATGGTGTCAACGGGGCGCATGGTCAGCCACCGTTGTCGGCGGCAAGTCGCCCGTCCACCACCCGCACCCGGCGCCTGGCCCGTTCGCCGATCTCCGGATCGTGGGTGACGATCACCAGGGTTTGACCGCCCCGATTCAATTCTTCGAGCAACTCGATGATCTCCGCCCCGGAACTACGGTCGAGATTGCCGGTCGGCTCATCGGCCAGCAGCACCGCCGGTTGGTTGATTACCGCCCTGGCAATCGCCACCCGCTGGCGCTGGCCGCCGGACAGTTCTTCCGGCCGATGATTGTGTCGGCTGCCGAGACCAAAGCTGTCGATGAGGGCCGCACTGCGCTCGCGCCGCTGCCGCGCCGGAACCCCGGCCAACATGAGAGGCAGTTCAATGTTTTGCGTGGCGGTGAGCCTCGGGATGAGATGGAAAAACTGGAAGATAAAGCCGATTTTCCGACTGCGCGTTGCCGCCAGCTGTTCGTCACCAAGACTGGTGACATCCCGACCGTCGAGCATATAGGTGCCGCTGTTCGGAGTGTCAAGGAGGCCGATGATGTTAAGCAGCGTTGACTTCCCCGATCCTGACGGCCCCATAATCGACAGATACTCGCCCGCCCCTATGGTCAAAGACACATGGTCCATGGCCCGGACCTCTTGCCCGCCAACGGCAAAGGTCCGGCAGATATCACTTAACTCGATCATGATTTTTTACTGCTGTTCTTCAACACATACTTTCGGAACCATTTCCCCTGCCGCCATATTCCAGACCAACGTCACAATCGCCGGGACGAAACCCTTATAAGAAATTTCCTGTGAAAACACTTTACTCCATCAAGCTGGACATACACAAGAAGGTGATTGCTTATTGTATCGAGACGGTAGAGTGATGGCTGGAAAAAATAAAGCTCACCGATTGGGGAGACTGCTCGATTCTCCCACTCGATGAGCTCGGGCCAGTTTACTTCAGCCCTTTGCAGTTGGCATAGTAGGTAACCGTAGCCGGCCAGTCGGAGAAAATGCCGCGAATCCCCACATCCTTGGCGAGTATATGCAGGACCTCAAGCATATCTCCCGGGTTATCGGTCACTTTGGCAATGGATTGATAATACCAGCCGCCGCCGTCGGTGAGCAAACCCGAACGCTCAAGGGTCCAGGTAATGATATCAAGCCCTGCGGCTTTGGCCTCTTTCGCGTAAGCGGAGGGGATGATTTTGCCGCTGGCGTCAACAGTCAGCAGCATCCACATCGGCGGAGCGATTATTTTCACCCCTTTTGCCGCTAGATCCTTCATGCTTGGCGACCAGGTCTCTGGTTTATTGTGGTTGAAGGTTTTTTCTTGGTCGCGTTCGTCAAGAAAAACTGCCTGCTTAGCGAATTCCCCATCATTTTTCAGCCAATACAGGATGTCCTGCAGATTAAAAGACTGTGGAAATACCTGGGACGGAGCAACGCCTGCCGTCTTATATTCGTTGATCATCTGCTGGGCATAGGCCTCTTGGCTGTAATCGCCGCCGAACGGCATCTTGACGTCCGGTGCCTTCAATTCCGGAGTCATCTTGACCCCCAGGGACTTGAACAGTTGAATGGACTCGGCGTGGGTCATCACCGTCCCTGTCGCTGAATACAATTCCGTTCTCCACGCAGCTGTGCCCTTCATGTATTCTTCAACAGTTACGGCGTCGGGATTGGCACCATCCATTTTACCCTTCAAACGTTTGAATTCGGCAAGGCTTATATCACTGGTACAACATTTAGCGGAGGCCTTCTTGACAACCTTTCCGCTCTGTTTGTCAATTTGTGCCGGAGTGAAGGGCTCGGAACATTTGCCGGCGAGATCGGGAATAGCCAAAATATTGGTGGTGGTATGCAGGTCGCATTGTGAATGACGGCAAACAAGAGCACGGTCTTTAGTAAAGGTTACGTCGCACTCGACTATGCCTGCGCCCATTCTTGCAGCAGCCATATACGATTCTTTCGTGTGCTCAGGAAATTGCAAGGCGGCACCGCGATGGCCGATGGAAAATTCGCTTGAGGTGAAGGGCCCCTGGCTGCATTGCTGCAGTTCCGTTTTAAGAGGGCTTTCCCGCATTTCGTCTACAAGGTAAAAGGGGCGCGGCCCAAGTTGAAGGTTTTCGGCGGCAATGACCGAGCTGAGCGCAGACCCGCTCAAAATAAGCGATAACGCCAAGGTCGCAAGATGGATGGATTTCATGGGATCTCCTTGGTAAAGATTGAGGTTGATGTACCTATGAGGTCAAAGTCAAATCTACTCTATCAGAGATATTGTCATAGTTATGTCAGGAATTCATCATGAAATCAATAGAGATGAGTTATACTTATGTCTTGATCGTTACCAATAGATTACCCAGACTACAACACAGAGGGAGACACGATTATTCCTATTGATAAAACTGAATGTATAACAACCCTCCGGAAATGGGGCACAACTATGGCCGTTTGGCCGACACTGCAAGGTTGCGAGGAACAAAAAAACCTTGCCCCACAGCTCTACCGTTAGACATTGAAGCAATTTGCTTATAAGATGAGTGAAGAAAGCTCAAAGAAACATAACATTTTTACTGGAAGGGTGAATATAAATGGAGCGTGTCTTCTTAATCATCGGTGCTCTGTCGGCTTGCATTGGCGTTGCCGCAGGGGCGTTCGGGGCGCATGGCTTTACTATTTTTCGGAAATGCCCCTTAATCGTATAATATCCAGATCCTTTTCAGTCGCTCTTCCGGTCGGGGTTGTTTTGCCTATCAATATCATGACTGCTTTGCAGAAAAGGACTCATGAACCATAACAGTAATCAGTAATGCCAGCACTAGGGAAAGAATGCCGACCATGATAGCCAGCGACTTGCCATGCCATAACCCCGCAAACCATTGACTGAACTCCGCTGTAACAACAGCAAACTTGCCGCCGAACCGTTCCAATTCACGTACATATTTTTTCGAAGTAAAACGGTCGTACTCAGAAGGACTGACAGGTGTCGGTTCGGCTGTCAGATAGATATAGCTTCCACCTCCCAATCCAAATAGCAAAATCATAAGAGCAACAACCCTGAGATGCTTACTTTGTAACATATTCAACACCGTCTCCCAATGTGGCTAATTTCCGGTGTTTGTGACTGATCACAGTATATTCCATGGTAAAACGATCTTTTTCTAAAGTGCGTGTCTTGGCACCCACTGTAACATGATCCGGATAGGTAAGGGGAATTTTAAGTTTGCATTGAGTGAAAGCCCATATTGGGCCAATATGGGTTCTCTTCAGCCTCCATCCCACAATGTAACACATTGCATTATCGAGAGTCTTCACGAATCAATCCTCCGCCATAAGATCCACTGAAGGGAATGATCAAGATTATATGGCACAATGCACCGTTATTGCGCAAAATTCTCTATACAACAAGAAAATCGATGCATATACTACAAATGACCTATTAAGAATGATTCCTGCAAATTGTCTTTTCAACCGACATACTCTCGCCCTTGGGAGTGGTGCAGGCAATAATAAACAAGGAGAAGGTTCTGTGAATCGCACTTTTCATGATGATATCTTTACACCAGAGAAATTTGTCGTAACTCTTGAATTGGTTCCCGGCCGCGAATCGAGTGGACGATCCATCGATTCCATTAAGGGAATTTCCAAAGATGCGCAAACCGATGGAAGAATTTCCGCTGTGTCTATCACCGATAATCCAGGCGGCAACCCAGCCCTGAGCCCGGATGCGCTGGGACATGAAATTGTCGATTCCGGTCTCGACGTCATTGTCCATTTTACCTGCAGGGATACCAACCGTGTCGGCATGGAAAGCAGGGCTCTGCAACTGGCGCACATGGGCATGAGAAATATCCTGGCGTTAACCGGCGATTACTCGGGCAAGGGCTTTGGCGGTTCCGGCACCCCGGTCTTCGATTTCGATTCGGTTGTTTTAACCTCGATGCTGAGGCACCTGAATAAACGCTTGATCAAAACCGGCCACGCGGAAATTTTCAACACCGGCTGTGCCGTCTCACCCTTCAAATACACCGAGGCCGAAACCAAAGTGCAGTATGCCAAACTCGAAAGCAAGATCGCCGCCGGAGCTTCTTTTGCTATCACACAGCTTGGCTACGACGTCGACAAATACGACGAACTCCTGCAATTCAACAGGGAGCACAACATCGAAGCCCCGATGCTCGCCTCACTCTATCTTCTCGATAAACGGTCGGCCAAAGGGATGAATGCCGGCCGAGTGCCTGGCGTTCATGTTTCCGACCGACTATGTCAACAGATCATGCAGGAGTGGGAAACACCTGAGGAGGGCAAGAAACTTGCCATTGAACGAACAGCGCGACTCGGAGCAATCCTCAAAGGCCTCGGTTATAACGGCATCCATATCGGAGGCATCCACGACAGCTACGAAAACGTCGGCCGCATCCTCGACAGAATGGCGCAAATCGAAAACAACTGGCAGGACTACCTGGAAGAATTCAGGGAGGTCAAACCTGCCGGCTATTATCTGTATAAGCAGCCCGAGACGCAGTCGATGGCTGGAAAAACAGACGCCAGCTCGGAGGTGGGTTTCAGCGATGACTGCCTGTATCTCTTTCTGCGTGCTGCCCACGATATCTTTTTTGATAAAAATGCCGCTTTGGCCCCGGTATACAGGAAAATTTCGCAATCCCTTGATAGCCACCAGCGCACCTGGATACTGAAACGCTTTCTCGAAGATCCCTTCAAAAAACTCCTGCTTTCCTGCCAAAGTTGCGGTGATTGCGGCATCCAGCATGTCGGCTTTCTTTGCCCGGAATCAGGTTGTCCGAAACACACCCGCAACGGACCCTGCGGCGGCAGCAATAACGGATACTGCGAGGTCAACAAGGATAAACTTTGCGTTTGGGTCAGGGCCTATGCGCGAATGAAGCGCCATGGCGAAACGGACCATCTCTCTCGCCAATTTGTTCCGCCTCGCTCCTGGGACCTGAAGGACACCTCTTCATGGGTTAACTTCCACCTTGATCGGGATCATCAAAAAGACAACAAGACCCTGGTACTCGCATGAGAAGTGCGATGAACACCCTGTATGAACAATGTTCCTTGACGATTGCCGATCAATGTATAAAGAATGATTATCTGTAAATAACACCTATTGTGCACCTGGTTATGGACAAACTTGAATTTTCGCCGAAAATACGATTAGAACAAATGATCGAGAAGCTCAAAAAGAATGAGTTTCGTATAACGCCGCAGCGATATGCGGTGTTGAAAGTACTTGCGCAGAGCGACAATCATCCTTCAGCAGAGCGTATTTACGAACAATTGGTTGCCGACTATCCAACAATGAGTCCAGCCACTGTCTATAAAACCATTAGTCTTCTCAAAAAGAATGGCGAAATTCTCGAATTAGAATTCAGTGAAATGTGTAACAGGTATGACGGAAACCGGCCCTACCCGCACCCGCATATGATTTGTACCAAGTGTGGGACAATAGTCGATCCACCAATGCTTGATTTTGAAAAATTGAAAATTACCATGATGGAAGAAACTGGCTTTACGATCAGCAGCCACCGACTCGATTTTTATGGTATTTGTCCTGTGTGCCAAAAGGAATGATTTTTTTTGCCCAATAGAGGATAATTGTTATCCATAAACATCTAGTATTCATAGCAGCACAGTAAAAAAATCATGCAAAATGGGGGGAACTTTATGAGTGATGAAAAGAAGTGCCCGGTAACGGGAAGAACAAACAAACACGTCGTGGGCGGCAAGGCAAACCGGGACTGGTGGCCGAACCAGTTGAATCTCGATATTCTGCGCCAACATTCTTCCAAGGCCGATCCGATGGGCAAGGATTTTAACTATGCTAAAGAATTCAAGAGCCTTGACCTCGACGCTGTGAAAAAAGACCTGCACCACCTGATGACCGATTCGCAGGATTGGTGGCCGGCCGATTACGGTCATTACGGAGCTTTTTTTATTCGCATGGCCTGGCACAGTGCCGGTACCTACCGCACCGGCGACGGCCGCGGCGGCGCCGGGACCGGAAACCAACGTTTTGCGCCCGTCAACAGTTGGCCGGATAATGTAAACCTCGATAAGGCGCGCAGGCTGCTTTGGCCGATCAAGCAAAAGTATGGCCGGAAAATCTCCTGGGCCGACCTGATGATTCTCACCGGCAATGTCGCTCTGGAATCGATGGGCTTCAAGACCTTCGGTTTCGCCGGCGGACGTGAAGACATCTGGGAACCGGAAAAAGACATCTATTGGGGGGCAGAAGAGACGTGGCTGGGCGACGAGCGCTATTCCGGCGAGCGCGACCTGGAAGATCCACTGGCTGCCGTGCAGATGGGTCTGATTTACGTCAATCCGGAGGGGCCGAACGGCGAACCGGACCCACTTGCGTCCGGGCGGGACGTGCGCGAGACATTTGCGCGCATGGCAATGAACGATGAGGAGACAGTCGCCCTCACCGCCGGCGGCCACACCTTCGGCAAATGCCACGGCGCCGGCGATGCGGCGCTGGTCGGCCCTGAACCTGAGGCAGCCGGTATCGAAGAACAGGGACTTGGCTGGAAGTCGAGGCATGGCAGCGGCAAAGGCGGTGATCAGATCGGCAGCGGTTTGGAAGGCGCATGGAACCCGACCCCGACGCGATGGGACAACAACTATCTGGACATGCTGTTCGGCAACGAGTGGGTACTGACCAAAAGTCCGGCGGGCGCAAAGCAATGGACGCCGAAGGAGGCGACTGACAAAAATCAGGCTCCGGCCGCTGACGATCCGAAAAAGCGGGTGCCGATCATCATGACCACCGCCGACATGGCAATGCGCATGGACCCGATTTATGAACCGATTGCTCGGCACTTCCAGAAAAACCCGGAAGAGTTCGCGGATGCCTTCGCCCGTGCCTGGTTCAAGTTGACGCACCGAGACATGGGCCCCCGCGCCCGCTATCTCGGCCCGGAAGTTCCCGGCGAAGAGCTGATTTGGCAAGATCCGCTCCCTACAGTCGATCATGAACTGATTAATGATCAGGATATTGCCAGCCTCAAGGGTAAAATCCTTAATTCCGGCTTGTCTGTTTCCGAGCTCGTTGCAACCGCCTGGGCATCAGCTTCGACCTTCCGTGGTTCCGACCTGCGTGGCGGTGCCAATGGTGCCCGCCTTCGTCTCGCGCCCCAGAAGGATTGGCAAGTCAATCAGCCGGAGCAATTGGCGAAGGTGTTGAAGACACTAGAAGATATCCAAAGCGAGTTCGGCAAAAAGGTATCCATGGCTGACCTGATCGTCTTGGCGGGTTGTGCGGGTATTGAACAAGCGGCGAAAAAAGCCGGTTACGATGTGACGGTTCCCTTCACGCCGGGCCGTATGGACGCCTCGCAGGCGCAAACCGATGTTGTGTCCTTTTCCGCTCTGGAGCCGGAAGCAGATGGTTTCCGCAACTACCTGAAGACAAAATACAGCGTTTCAGCTGAGGAGATTCTGGTTGATCGGGCACAATTGCTGACGCTGACCCCGCCTGAACTGACGGTTCTCATTGGTGGCATGCGCGTCTTGAATGCCAACTTCGGACAGTTGCAACACGGCGTCTTCACCAAGCGACCGGAAACGCTCACCAATGACTTCTTCGTCAATCTCCTCGACATGCGCACAACCTGGCAGGCAACCTCAGACAACAAAGAGGTATTCGAGGGGCGTGATCGGACAACGGCTGAACTGCAGTGGAGCGGCACCCGGGTCGACCTCATCTTCGGTTCGAACTCCCAGCTCCGAGCCTTAGCGGAAGTCTATGCCAGTGCAGATGCCAAGGAGAAGTTTATGCACGATTTTATTGCGGCTTGGAACAAGGTAATGAATCTTGATCGCTTCGACCTCGCCGCCTGCGGGCAGTAAAATATATCCTTGAGGGCTCCTGATATTCTGCAACAGAATATCAGGAAGCAGTTGCAAGTGGTGCCGGTTTCATCCCCTCGCGTGCCGCTTCCCTTGCGAGAAAATCGCGATATTCACACATATGTCCCAATGCCTTAACCGCTCGTTCGGGACTGTTGAAGAAAACGCCGTTGTATTTTGCGTTTTCCACTTCATAAATCGAACGTTTTTTAGGATCGGAAGTCAGGGTTACACCAAGAATCGGTTTGCCGAATCGCTCCATTAAGGCAACCGTATGTCTGATATACTGATGCCCCCATGCATGCAGCCCTTGCAGGATTTTCTGAGATTCATTGGCATCAGCCCCAGGATCCACTGCATTGACGGATTCCAGCAAGGTCTCTAAAAGATATTCCCGGCCGGAAATGCCCAGATGTATAATAGCATCACAACCATCCCAGGCAGCCAACACCTCTATGGCTTTCATGGGCAGCTCCAGGTCATTTTCACCAACCAGGTCAACCGGGTTGGTACGGCTCCAGTACGGTGGGAGCATGGTGTCGAGCACGGCAATTATGGCATCGCTGAGCGGCTCGACACGCAAATTCTGATCGCTGCAGAGATCACTGGTGACCACCCCCCAGCCGCCGCCAAGGGTCATTATTGCCACCCTGCGGCCTTGCGGCATCGGCAGTGAAGAAAACGCCATCGAGGCATCCAGCATATCCGCCGGTTGATGGACACTCACCACCCCGGTTTGCCGACAAAGGGCCTCAAACAACCTGAAGTCCGCCGCCATTGCCCCGGTATGGCTGGCCGCTGCCCGGTCTCCGGCCTCGGTTCTCCCGCCTTTAAGGACAATTACCGGTTTCTTCTTGCCGACTCTGCGCGCCGATTCGAAAAATCTTTTGCCGTCTTTGACACTCTCAAGATAGAGAAGAACCGTCTTGGTCAGTTCATCCACCTCAAAGGCTTCCATAAAATCCTCTATGGCGACCATTGCCTCGTTGCCGCTGCCGCCGAAAGCCCTGATTCCCAACCCCTGCGAATCGGCGAAACTGAGCAACTGCACACCCATATTGCCGGATTGCGATATAAGTGCGGTACTGCCCGGCTTTGGCCCCACATGGACGCCGGTTAAAATGATCTGCGCATGCGGATTCTGGATACCCATGGTGTTGGGTCCAAGGAAGACAATTCCCGCATCGCGTGCATCCTGGAGCAATTGATTCTCTAAAATTTTGCCTTGTTCGCCGGTCTCGGAAAAGCCGGAAGATATCAGCAAAACGGACTTTACTCCCTTGTGCTGTAAATCCTTTATCAAACCGCGTACCAGGGCGGCAGGGATAGTCACAACAGCCAGATCGACAGGGCCCGGCACTGCCGATATACTCTTATAAACAGGCCGGCCCCACTGCGTTCCCCCTTTGGCGTTAATCAGATAAACATCGCCCTTGTATCCATGGGCTAAAAGGTTGGCAGGTAATGACTGCCCCCATTTTCCAAATACCCTCGATGCGCCGATAAAGGCAATTGATCCGGGATGAAATATATCGCCGATGGCAGCAGGGGATATAACCGGTCGTGGTTTCTTGGGCGTCGCCTCGTGTAACACAACCAGCGCATCGACAGCACAGACCTGACCATCCGGGCCGACCAGCAGGGGATTAATATCAACCTCCGCCACATCCGGTCGCTCAATGGCAAGTCTTGAGAGTCCTAAAAGACACTTGACCAGGGCTTTTCTATCCGCCGCCTGCTCGCCGCGAAATGGGCCTAAAAGTTGAGCAGCCTTTATCTCGTCAAGCATGCTTTCGGCCTCTATCTCATCGATGGGTACCGCTCGAAAGACTACATCATCTAAGGCCTCGGTAAATACGCCCCCAAGGCCGAACATGACAATCGGACCAAACATCGGGTCACGCATCAAACCGGCGACGAACTCACGCCTGCCGTTCTGCATAGGTTGGACTAAATACCCTTGCAGATCACTCCCTGCCGACTGAAGGATTTCCTCTGCTGCTTCCCGGACCTGGGTGGCATCGGATAAACCCAGGCGCACTAATCCCCGATCGCTTTTATGCGTCAGTTTTTCTCCATGGCCCTTTAATACAACGGGAAACTTCAGCTCGATTGCCGCTCGAACAGCATCTTCAATATCCTTTGCGACAATTTCCTTTACTACCGGAACGCTAAACCCAGCCAAAAGCTGTTTTGATTCTGATTCACAGAGACTTCTCATGTACATGTCCTTATGATGAAAAGGTGGAAATACAATAATTTTTACACTCAGATTTGATAATCTATCATGCGGCGCTCACAGGTTCTTGGCCTGACGATTTTACCGACTTCAACATGGGCAGGATGCTCCTGGTAGGCAAGCAAAGCCTCCTTCGATGCAAATTCAGAATACAGGACTATATCGCCGGCAGAATCCTTGCCGCTGAAATCGAATCCCAGCTCAAGATGCAGAAGTCCGGGAATTTTGCCCCGAAGATCCTCCAATGCCGTCTTAATCAGCATCGCATCGGCATTTTCTTCCAACGGTTTAGCCCTATTCAGTAACTTCCAGCAAACAATATGCTTGATCATTTTCTTTTCATCCTTCTGGTTGGGGAGGTAAGAGAGAGAGAGAGAGAGAGAGAGAGAGTGTGTGTGTGTGTGTGTGTGTGTGTGTGTGTGAGTTTGCCAGCAAACTTCTGCGGTTTCCAATCATACCCTTTGCAAGCCTGGCTAGGTGTATTGGATGAGGATACCAAGGTGATTTTCCTTTACGTTACTAAGAAACGCTTTGAGGGTGGCAAAGTTTTCGCTCAAGTATCCCTGGCAATCATCGCCACCCCTTTGCCATAGACCATTGAGGTATACTCCTTTCATTTCGGCCGGCAGGTACTGACCCAGCAGTTCCGCCTCAGTGATTGACGAGTATAATTCCTCAATTTTTACAACATCATGAGCCATAAAAGACATGGCAGGACCATAGCCGACTTCCACTGTTCCGACCGCTTTACCATCGGCAAAGAGGTTCGGATAACCTGCACTCCTGGCTATTGGAATTTCGACGATTACAAATATACTTGTCGTTTCCAGGGCAGATATTGAGCCACACTATCAACGTTGTTTGGAATGGCATCCATTTTTATATCCCTATCAAATTGTTAACGCATTACAACAAAGATGGAATCCGGCAGCAACCAAGCCTGAAGTTTCGACTTTAGATTTTTCTCCAGGTCCTGCTTCCCCTGAAAAACACCATAGCGAATCAGCATATCAGAAGGGAGAATACGAGGGAGAATTCCGGCAAGCATTTCTCGCGCTGATGGCTCTTCAAGAAAAAATACGCTGGTTTTCATCGAGGATCAGCTCCTTCTAGAAAACCTTGTTCCCAGAGGTAACCCATCTGATCACCTTGGGCCATATACGCTGTGAGTTGTTCGTCATCCTTTGCTCGCCTGATTTGGGAATATCCGTCTTTTTTCACCAACCAGAACACTTCATCAAGTCTTGCAGCGTTCAAGAAATCAGGAGAATGTGTTGAGACAAAAACCTGCCCACCTCGATTGGCATAAGCTCGAAATTCCTCAGCAAGTGCCCATAAGAGTTTCGGATAGAGTTGGTTTTCCGGCTCTTCCACACACAACAACGGATGAGGTGTCGGATCATAAAGCAGGGTCAGATAAGCAAGCATCTTGATGGTGCCATCGGAAACGTACCGGGCAAGAAAAGGATCCTCAAACACGCCGTCCTGAAATTTCAGCAGAACTCGTCCCTCTTCAGTTGTTTTCGAATCGACATTGGAAATGCCGGGCACTCTTTTTTTCAGAAGATCGAGAATTTTTTTAAAAATCTTATCATGATGATTGTGAAGATATTGAATAACCAATGACAGGTTTTCGCCTTCACGGAACAAATGCTCAGCATATCCTGCTTCCTGTTCTGGCCTTGCCTTGCTGATATGAAAATCCGAAACATGCCAGTTTTCGATGAGATTACCGAGCGTCATAACTGCAGGGAATCTTGCAAATTGGGCTAGTCCTTTGACAGCGAGGATGTCAGGCGATTTTAAAGTTTGTTCTTCCCGTTGCAATTCCTTCACTTCAGATACTGAATCAAGTTCATTTGTAACTGCCGTGCCCTTGCCTCGGGTAAAATTCAGAAAATGCCAAGGTTGACCGCTACTTCCACTCCTGTATTTTAGAACCTCCCGTTGCACCAATGCCTTGCCTTTTTTCTCACCAATTTGCAGAAAGTAAGTGATTAGTGGGCTATCTGGTTTTTCACGGAATTTCAACTCTATTTCGACAGGGCCTTTGGAATTACGACTACGTACTTCTTCGAATCCCCGACTTCCACCGAGCTTCATTAAGGCAGTATTCACATTAGTAGTGAGCGCATCCCGGAGAAACTATTTCCTCACTGCCTATCGCATGGGTATTTAAATTAAAGTTTTGAGAGGAGGGTTAAACTTTAAAACATCGTACTTCTCATTTACGCTGAAATTAATATTGTATTTACGATAAGATATCCAGCCTCACCTTGGGTTTAACAAATAGGTTAACTTATAGGGACAAGTTAAGTTATTTTCCAAAACATCATAACCTAAAACAGGCCTTTCCCACGCTTTAAAAAGCAACATGACCGATGAAATGCTGCAAGGCTTGTTCAAGGGTAAAGGCCTTACCGTCACCGAATGTGTATCCGTACCTCGACCAGTCGAAATCAACTATGCGCTTGAGATGCGAGGCCATGAAGTGCCTGGTAGCTTTGATCACCTCTATGGGCTGAAGGCAGTTCGGAGGCTTGATAATCCAAGAGCTGTGTCCAGGTACCATCAAAGGAAAGAACAGTGGTTCCGGGAGATACTATCCCCCAACGATATCGGTGGAAGTTGGCTATATCAAAATCAACGCAGTGCACGACTTGCTCGATGATCGACCATGCATCACTGAAAGGCCGGAACAAAACAACCTCCGGCGCAAGGCTCAGGGTATCATCGAAGGCATTCGACAGGTGGTGGAACTGTTCGATGAGTGCCAATTTGCTCGCAGGCGTCATGGGTACCTCCAAAGACAGAACGAAATTGATCTGATGTCCGCTCACCGAGAAATCAGGCAAAGCGAATTTTTCCCAAAGAAATTGACTGATTTCCAGAAGAAAACAGTTCCGAAAAGAGCTTACCCGAAGGAACAGAAATCAGATAGAAGAAATTCCCTGGCCACCAATTTACTGTTCTGAAAGCATGACAATTAATCCCTTCCCCGCCACTCTGTCCGCCCTTAACAAGGGGTGGTCGATGTGAGCCACTTTTCCCAGAATAATTCCTTTTACGGCCTGAACCTGCCGGCCGGACATTACCAGTTGCTGGTGGTCAGCGACCTCAATAATGACGGCTATTACGATACGTCGGAAGTTGCCGGCGGCAGGGTGGTTACCTTGGATTTGCAGACAATCCCAGCAAAGGTTCTCAGTGATTTCCCTATCGATCTCGACACCCCGTTCATCCTTTCCTCCGCCATCACGTTTCATCTGGAGGCCAGGAAAACGGCCGCCCTCGCCGAATCACTTTTCTTCCCCAAGGGTTCGATCAGGGGCCTCGACGACGAGATCTTTTCCCGGAAAATGGTGACGCTTGGCATGTACAAACCGGCCGCCTTCCTTGAGGAGGCGCCGATGATGTTCTACGCCCTGGAGGAGGATCTCGGATACAAGGTGCCAGTGGTCTTTGTCCATGGGATCGACGGCAGCGCCCGGGATTTTGCCGACATCGTCGCGCAGCTTGATCGCAGCCGTTATCGACCCTGGTTCTTTTTTTACCCGTCCGGCAATGATCTGGGCCAACTGAGTGAAATGTTTTACAACATATTTCTCTCCGGCAAAACCGTGACCCTCGGCAACATGCCGATGATCATCGTCGCCCACAGCATGGGCGGCCTGGTGGCAAGAGACGCCTTAAATCGTCAGTCCGGGAAAGAAGGAGAAACCAAGGCACCCCTCCCCGACGACCATATGCAGGAACTGGTGAAGGGCGGTTATCAGGTGATCCTCGGTGATGAATATGCGCCCTTGGGAAAATACTGCATTCAGCATGTCGGCCATTGGCTTTAGTGATTTCCCCGGATTCGGCCATTTGCTCAATGGCGAAATCGGCGAAGCTTTTACTCGATGCCATGGCGGTTCTTCCTCCCCACCTGATTAAACGTGATTGCCGCTATCATGATCAAACACATAGCCCAGAGAGCGTCTGCTTTTAAAATATTGGGGATCTTTCGGATTCTCCTCAAAGTAGCGCCGCAACCGAACAATATAGTTATCTACGGTGCGGGTCGATGTGCCCTTGGCGTAACCCCAGCCGATCTCCAGTAATTTGCTGCGTGACAGGGATTTTCCTTTGTTGACGATGAAGAGTTTCAGTAATTTGATTTCCTGTTCGGTCAACTGGATCGTTCCGGCATGACACTCGGCCCGGCCGCTTGCAAAATCAACACTATTTGCGCCAAAGTGATACAGGCCCTCTGCACTCGAATGTGCTTTATGCGAATCGTCCTGTTGGCGCTGCCACTGATCCCGGGTCAGCAACCTTTTGATGCGCAGAAGAAATTCTTCGAGGCTGAAGGGTTTGGTCATGTAATCATCGACACCATCGAGAAAGCCGTCAACCTTATCCGATGGTTCGACCTTGGCCGACAGGATGAGGATGGGCAGTCGTTCATCCTCCAGACGGATGCTTTTCAGAATCTGCATGCCGTCGATACCAGGCAACATCAGGTCAAGCACAATCAAATGTGGACACCATTGTTTCCAGGCCTCCAACCCCTCAATACCGTTCTGGGCAATCTTCACCTCATGCCCTGATAAGCTGAGGTTGAGCTCGATTCCTTCGGCAATATGGAGATCATCTTCAATGATTAAGATTCGCTTCTTGTCTGGTGTTTTCACTTGCATCCTCTTGTTCCAACGGTACCGGGACCTGCCTGGGTAAAGAAAGCATGAACTGCGCCCCTTTGCCTAACCCGTCACTCTGAGCGGTAATCCTCCCCTTGTGGAAACGGACGACCTGCTCGACCATATATAAGCCCAAGCCGGTGCCCCCGACATGGCGCAATTCGGTCCGCTCAATCTGAAAGAATTTCTCAAATATCTTCTTGGCTTGGGATTTTTCAAAACCTATGCCGTTATCGGCAAAACAGATCTGCACATTCTTTTCCGTGTGATTGAAGGTAATGGCGATCCGTGGGCAATCGTTCTCATTGTGTCTGATCGCATTGGACAACAGGTTCATCAGCAGCAGGTGAAAGAGGGCGTGGTTTATCGAGCAATAATAGCATGTTCTCTTTGGCTGCTTGATGGCAATCGTACTGCCGCGGAAGAGTTGCTGGTTCTTCCGGCAGAATTCCTCCACCTCCTCGACCACATCAACAACGATAAAATCGCCACTATAAATCTTTGCTTCAATGCGGGCCAAATTGAGAATGCCGTTAATGTTGTCGGAGAGCCGCCCCACATCAGCCAGCATATAGCCCAGATACTTCAGCTGTTTGTCTCTTGGCAGCTGATGTTTGACAAAGGTCTCCAGATAAAGCCGGAGGGAGGTGGTCGGGGTCTTCAGTTCATGGGTGAAGCTGTTGATAAAATTATACTGGGAACGATAGAGAACCAGGGTCTTTCTTTGGTAGACGAAAATCATGAAAATACCAATGAGAATGATGCCGACCAGAATCGACAGGACCATGATTACCACCCATGTCTGCCAGGCTACAAACTGTTGCGGATCAAGAGTGGTCTTTTCAAGTACGGCCTTGAGGCCGGAACTGACCGACACATACCAGTAGATATATAAAAACAGAGAAAGGCCAAGGGCAATTATGGAAAAGACCAGAATAGCAATGGGATGAAGAAACCACACTGAACGGTTCATTGCCGACGGTGTTTTTGTAAAAGAATTGTCATTTGTTTCCCTTGACTATCTACCATCAAATTAATGGCTTACAATACCGTTAACCGTTCTCCGATTCATCCATTCAAAGAGGTCCAACCATGGCAGACACGCATCCGGTTCATCATCTTGGGACAAAGGCACGGGTCCTGTTGACCAGTGTTTTTGGTCCCTATGCCCAAGACGACGAATATGGCAGCAGCACAATCAATCCGATGGAACTTTACCACAATCAAGTGACCCGCGTACAGGGAGTTTTCTCCCTACGCATGTTCCACCGGTCATTTGGCTTGCTGATGATCAAAGAAAACATCGAAGCCCCCTGCACCCTGCTCGACTTCCCCGATTTAGAGCGCTTCATTCTGACCATCCGCAGCCACGACTACGATATAATAGGCATCAGTTCGATCATCCCCAATGTCAACAAGGTCAGGAAAATGTGCGAATTGATCCGCACCTTCCAGCCTCGTGCAACCATTGTGGTCGGCGGACATATCAGTAATATGGAGGGCATTGATGCGATAATCGACAGCGATCATGTCGTCCGGGGCGACGGAATCATCTGGTTTCGGCAATTTCTCGGACAGGACCTGCGTAAACCGGTAAAGCACCCGGCTGTGGCATCGGCCTTCGGCACGAGGATTCTCGGAAAAACCCTTTCAGACAAGCCGGGAGATACCGCGGCAATAGTGGTACCCTCCGTTGGTTGCCCCATGGGCTGCAATTTTTGCTCAACTTCCGCCCTGTTTGGTGGGAAGGGCAAATTCAAAAATTTCTATGAAAGCGGCGAAGAACTCTATGGCATCATGGCCGACCTGGAGAAAAAACTCAAGGTAACATCCTTTTTTATCCTCGACGAAAACTTCCTGCTCCATCAGAAAAGGGCCCTCGCCCTGCTCGAACAGATGCAGAAACATCAAAAAAGCTGGGCCCTTTTTGTCTTCAGTTCGGCAAAGGTTTTACGCTCATATCGCATGGAACAACTGGTCGACCTGGGTATTTCTTGGGTCTGGATGGGGCTGGAGGGTAAACAAAGCCAGTATACGAAGCTTGCCGGTATTGAAACAAGATCCCTTATCGAAGAGCTACAGAGCCATGGCATTCGCGTTCTCGGCTCATCGATCATCGGCTTGGAGGAACACACCCCGGAAAATATCAATCAGGTCATCGATTACGCAGTTTCCCATGCCACCGATTTTCACCAGTTCATGCTGTACACTGCCAATCAAGGAACCCCCCTGTACCGAGAGTTGCAGAAAAAGGGGACCCTGTTGCCGCCGAACGAATTTAAGATTTCCGATAGCCATGGTCAGTTCCGTTTCAACCATCGCCACCCGCATATTCCGACGGGTAAAGAGGAAACTTTGTTGGTTGAGGCCTTTGAACGGGACTTCAAAGTCAATGGCCCCAGCCTCGCTCGGCTGATCCGCACCATCCTCAAGGGCTGGCAGCGCTACCAGTCCCATCCTGACAAGCGGATACGAAACCGCTATCTGATCGATGTCCAGCCGCTGCGCCACATGTATGCCGGTGCCGTCTGGGCCATGAAAAGGTGGTACCGGCGTGACAAGGTCGTGCATCGGCAACTTGCCGAACTTCTCCGGGATATATACAGCACATTGGGTTTGCAACCTCGACTGCTGGCCCCGGTGGTTGGTCGATATATCTACTGGGCAATGAAACAGGAGGAAAAGCGATTTGCCACCGGCTGGACTCTTGAACCAGAGACTTTTTTTGAAAATAATCAGGCTGCTTCGGCGCAGGTGGTCAAAAGTAGCGGCCTTGCCAATTCTCTGGGCGAACCAACGATGATCGAGGACCTGGTAACTCGCCACCAGCTGCCGCTGTCCCCTGCTCCCCGGTAAGGGGGACGTAGATTTGTGCAGCATTGGAAAAAAAGGGCCTCGCACCATTTATACAGCCTATTGACAGCTGACCTGTTTAAGGACTATATTTGGTCTAAATCTACCGGAGGTGCTTCATGAAACTATCCACTCGCATAAAACCAATCAGCTATCTCAAGGCGCATACTGCCGAAATCGTGCGCAACTTGGGAGAAGAGCGTGAACCCATGATCATTACCCAAAACGGTGAAGCTAAATTGGTTCTGCAAGATATTGAGAGTTACGAGCAGACACAAGAAACTTTGGCCATGCTCAAAATTCTGGCACTCGGTACTCGTCAAATCGAAGATGGAAAAGTTCAGTCAGCAACTGATGTTGTTAAACAAATTCGAGAACAACGAGGATCTCGTTGAAGTCCTTCTCTGTATTCTTGACTGGTGATGCAGCTCGCGATCTTGAAGAGATATACGATTATATCGATCAGCACGATGTTCCGGGAAAGACTGATTATGTTCTTGAGCAGATAGAAAAGGTCTTCAGCAGTCTGTCTGAAAACCCCAAACGAGGGGTTTATCCCAGGGAGTTGTCAGCAATAGGTATCCGGGAATATCGCGAGATCTTTTTCAAACCATACCGAATTATTTATCGGGTCATTGAGAACAGAGTTTATGTTCTCCTCATTGTCGATGGCCGTCGTAATCTGCAGGCTCTCTTACAACAACGGTTATTACAGGCATAGACCGGAACCTTTTTAACAGTTTATCCTGCATACTGAATTACGGCATAATCAAAACCAAAGGCGGGTTCAACACATGCCGAGATAGAGAAGGCGATGGCTCTTCAAAAACCGATAAAATTCTTTTGCCAAGAATTGGATTGTGAAGAGGTAGTTGCCCTTGGCCGCGACCCATTTTTTCTTGTCATAGGAGAGTACCCCCGCAGGGATAATACAATGTAAGTGGAAATGAGAAATAAGTTAGGTTCGTCCAACGCCCGATAACACCTGAATTGAATTTGATCTGACAAACACCTGCAAAAAACTGGCAACTGTCAGGAACAAGGTTAATTTGCAATTGTTTTTAAGTTGTTATGCTTGCCAGTGCACATCTCCTTGATCGTGGCGACAGATTTTTCACTTTACGGCTTGTTTAAATTTTCGGGGCCACTTTAGTAAACCATGATTACTGAAAGTTCGCATCGCCTACGAATTCCACTGCAGAAGGTGCAATGCGGATGTTGGCAAAAATCAGTTATCAGTTGTAGCCGCTGCCATCAGCCAGCGTTCTAAATATCTTGCTCCAGGAAAGATCGACAAGGAAATTTATCGTGACATCCCCGAAACCCCGACCCTTGAGGTCTATGCGCTCCTGGTCGTGGGCAGCAAGATGTCAGATGATATGGCCTACGCCGTGACCGAATCGCTTTTCAGCCCGGAAACCATAAGGCTCCTACGGGAAGGACATCCTCTCGGTAAAGCCATCACTGTGGATTCGGCCCTGCAGGGTGTTTCCATCCCCCTGCACCCTTTTCGCCGAACTGAATTCACTTTCCTCGGCCCTTGAAGATATTTCCGCAGTGGTTTCTTCGGCACGGGTCGCCTCGTTGACCAATGATTCTGTACATATTGCCGAACTACGGTCGAATATCCTCCTTGCCCACAACAGGATTGTCGAGCTGAGAGATACCTATGTATCCAATAACATGGTTAATGCTTCAGCATTTCAAGCGGTTATTGCTCCGGCCATTGCGGATTTGCAGGCATGGCTAACTGATGGCGTATCAGGATATGCGCCGGATTCATCGATTACCTTGAGCATCATTCGGGATAGAATATCCGGGCTTATGCAAAGGCCGCCAGGATCAAATATGAGTCTCAAGTTGGAGCGCAGACTATTCTCAATCAGGAACGCAGTCGCTTGGAAACCTTTTCGCTGAGCGTCAATCTGCTCTTCATGTCCACATTTGTTCTCGCTTTTCTCTTGATTTTCCTGCTTTTCAGGCAGATTACCATAAAGAATAAAGAGCTTGATGCCAATGAAGAAATCCAGCAGCAACATGCCTTATTGACCAGCCTGCTACACCATATTCCTCTCGGCATTGCTGTCTGGGACAAAGACAAAACTCTTTCCCACATCAATACCAGCTTTATCGAAATTACCGGCTATGATCGAAACGATCTTCCCAATTTATCAGCATGGCCGCACCTTGCCTACCCGGACCCGGTTTACCGGCAGCAGGTAATTCAGCATTGGAGAGCTGCAGGAAAGGGCGGCTCAAGTTGTGAATACCGGGTCACCTGCAAAAATGGCATGATCCGGGATATCGAATTCCGCGCTGCCTTTCTCCCGGACCAGCGGATCATCCATACCATCACCGATGTAAGCGAACGGAACAAAAACAAAAAAGCCCTCCAGGCAAGCCGCCTCTTCGAAGCCCGGGCGAAGAAAATGGAGTCCCTCGGTCTCTTGGCCGGAGGGGTGGCACATGATCTTAACAATATTCTTTCCGGTATTGTCAACTATCCGGAACTCCTTCTCTTTGAACTGGCGGAAGATCACACGATGAGGCGACCGATTGAGATTATGCGCGAGTCAGGCATCCGCGCTTCGGCGATTGTTCAGGATTTGCTAACCGTCGCCCGCGGCGTTGCGGTTGCTAAAGAACCGATAAATCTCAGTGCAATCATTGAAGAGTATCTGTATTCCCCGGATTTCAGGATGATAGAGAAGTATCACCCCGGGATCACGCTTTCCACCAACCTGGCTGCCGATACAGCGAATATCATGGGCTCCCGTGTCCATATCCGCAAGATACTCATGAACCTCGTGTCGAACAGTTTTGAGGCCAGCAAACCTCCCGGACGTGTGATGATATCGCTTTGTAACAGACAAATTGATGCGTCTGCACGTGGCGATTCCGACATTGAAGAAGGTGAGTATGTGAGGCTGACCGTCATCGATCAGGGCGAGGGCATATCGAGCGACGAACTGGAAATGATTTTTGAACCCTTCTATTCGAAAAAAGTGTTGGGCCGCAGCGGCACGGGCCTTGGGCTTACCGTCGTCTGGAACGTGGTGCAGGACCATAACGGCTATATCGGCGTAACGAGTTCGAGCGAGGGTACGCAGTTTACCCTCCACTTTCCGATTACCTATAAAGCCGAGCAGCTCTCCGAACCCATTGTCGATCTGAGCCGGTTAAAAGGCATGGGAGAAACCATTCTTGTGGTCGACGATGTCAGCACCCAGAGGTTGATCACTTCGAGCATTGTCGAAAAACTCGGATATCGGGTCGATTCGGTACCGAGCGGTGAATCGGCTCTGGAATACCTGCAACGTGGGCCGGTCGATCTGGTTATCCTCGATATGATAATGAATCCCGGCATCAGCGGCCGGGCAACCTATGAACGGATAGTTCAGATGTATCCCGGTCAGAAAGCGATCATCGTCAGCGGCTATGCGGAAACTGATGATGTAAAGGAAGTCCTGCGTCTTGGGGCAGGCATGTTTCTCAAAAAACCACTGATGATCAAGGAGATGGCAACAGCTATCCATGAGGAGATGCGCAGTCATCCAAAATTGGGTGGGTGATCTTTAACCTCATTCACAAGCGCCTTATGGCCTCTTTCAGTACCGACAATTTGTACGGTTTCTGAACAAAACCAGCCAGCCCTTTGCCAACAAATTTCTGCGTTACTTCATCTTCACTGAAACCACTGGACATGATGACTTTTACATCCGGTTTGATCCGCCGCAGTTCACGGAAGCACTGTTCGCCATCCATATGCGGCATGGTCAGATCGAGGATGGCAAAGCTGATGGCGGGATGGGTTTTGAATATCTCGACCGCTTCACGGCCGTCGTTGGCAGTGACGGCGTCAAAGCCGAGTTCTCTGAGCATTTCAACACCGACACCTCGTACGGATTCTTCGTCGTCTACCAGCAGAACGGTGCCGCTCCCTTTCCAGTCATCTTTGAGATTGGACCCGTTAAAGAGTTTTTCCGGTTTTTTGGAAGCTGGAAGCAGAACTTTGAATGAAGTGCCTTTGCCCGGTTCGCTGTAGACTTTTATTGCGCCTTTGTGGCCGCGAATGATACCGAGCACGGCAGCCATGCCGAGGCCACGACCGGTGAATTTTGTTGTAAAGAAGGGATCAAACAGTTTGGTGAGGGTTTCTTTGTCCATGCCGCAGCCGCTGTCGGCTATTTCAAGGTAGACATAGAGTCCTTCGATGATGTTATTGTCGAGCCATACATCTTTCAGGTAGCTGCGATCGCAGTCCATACAGCCGGTGGTGATTGCGATGACACCGCTTGTGTCACCGATGGCTTCCGAGGCGTTGATGACCATATTCATAGTGATCTGGCGAATCTGGGTGGCGTCGGCTTCAACCTGCGGGAGTGGTTGATACTGGTTGAGACGCAACACCACTTTTTTGGAGATGGAGACTTCCAGCATGTGCAACATTTCTTCGAGCAGACGGTTCAGGTCGAGATTTTCGACGAAGAATTTGCCTTTGCCGGAGTAGGCCAACATCTGCTTGGCCAGGTCGGCAGCTCTCACAGCGGCCTGTTCGATATTGTTCAGATTGCCGATAGCCGGCGATTCGGGATTGAGGCGCATCAGCGCCAGTTCTACATTCCCCAATATGGCCATAACGATATTGTTGAAGTCGTGGGCGATTCCTCCTGCCAGGACGCCCAGACTTTCCAGTTTCTGAACATGAAGGAGCTGCTTTTCGAGGTTGAGTCTCTCATTTTCGCTGCTTATACGCTCCGTGATGTCCCGGAATGACCAGAAACGGCCAACAATTTTATTACCCATTCTCTGCGGTTGGGAATATCGCTCGAAACGTCGCCCATCGGCAAGCTCAAGGAGGTCTTCACTCGATTCTTCAGGGTGGTCATACAAATACATAACTTTTTCAAGGAATGCTTCAGGCTGAGCCATCTGAGCAGCAATGTGGGCGAGCACCGGTTCATAAACGTCAGCGGCCAGCAACTCTTCCGGAATGTGCCAAAGGTCAACGTACTTCTGATTCCAGTGACTAACTTGTCCGTTCCTGTTGACGATGATAATTCCGTCTGCTGTAGATTCTAAGGCGGCTTCGACCAGAGAAATGGAGGATAAAAGCTCATCTTCTGCCTGCTTGCGCTCAGTGATGTCGATGGTATATCCGGCCAGCAGAGTCACGCCACCCTTTACCAGCGGAAATTTGAAAGTAGTGTAACTGCGTCCGTTCAACTCCTCGTCAAGCTTCAGTATCTTCCCCTCCGAAATAACAACCCGGTCATCGGCGTCTATCTTTGCTGCCATTTCTGCCGAAAACATCTCCGCTGTGGTTTTTCCGATCATTTTCGCCCCGGGAATACCAATCATCTGCTCAAAATTATCGCTGGCCTGTAGCACGCGACTGCCGGTTGCTGTTACCTCCTTAATGTAGACATATATCGGGGAGTGATGCATGAACAGGGAAAACATCTCATTGGTTTCCTGCACAACATCTTCCGCCTTTTTCCGGGCGGTTGCTTCTTTTTTTCTGCGGGAAATATTCCACAATAACAGGCTGATTATCATGATTTGAACCATGAATAGAACGGCGCCAAACCAGATATAATGAGAGTAACGCGTATAGAATGTATCCGGTCTTCCTAATACCAAAGATCCCTGAGGAAGCAGTGCCTCGCTGATGTCGAATTTCTGTAACCCCACATAATCAAACATGTACCCGGTCGGACTATCAACAATCGGAATCGCTCCCGTTTTTTCTCCACGCAGAATTCTAGCGACAAGAGCTGCCGCATTCTCGCCCTGTAACCGGCCGCTCAACAGCTTCCCTCCGACTGCGCCCGGCGCCATATAAAAATCCCACGCCGTGTAGACCGGCCGTGATGAAGCAGCTACGATGAAATCCATACTTTCACGAGATGAAAACGTCCTCCCTTCCGGGTCACGGAAGAACGCCAAGGCAAGAACAACGGTATCGCTTCCAAGCTGCTTCAGGCCTGCACTCAATTGTGCTGCCGTCTGTTTGTGCAATTCGATAAGACTTATTTCCGGATGTGTTTCGATGACTTTTCGTGCCAGGCCGAGATTGATTAAACCAGTTTCCGTGACATCGGTTATGACCGCAACCTTCTTTGTGCCCGGATTCAGTTTGAGAGCAATATTGATCGTCAATTCAATATCAAGATCCTCGCTGACCCCCGTATAGCCTGCGTCAGGGTTAAACTGATAATTGAAGATGTTGTTTATTCCGCAGAAGACTACCGGCACTTCGGGAAACAATCTGTCCCTGTGGAGCAGCAGGAAATCGAGGGCATTGTTATCTGATGCCACAATGACGTCAAATTTGACATTTTGATACATATGTGTGTATAACGCCAACAGATGCGAGGACATAACATCAGCTGATTGCCGTTTGGTATTCATATACTCGACATACAGTTCAGCCTTGGGAAATGAAGCCAACAGAGTACGGGACAGGCCTTCCTGGATCATATCCGTCCAGCTGTACCCCTGGTGGTAGGAATGTAGAATCAGCACCTTCTGCACGACATTTGCTTCAGCGCAGAACGGCATACAATAGAGCGCCAGCCAGAGGAAAATATGTGCCGGTACAGACTTATAAAGACGACTGGCAGCAGAGCATATCCACCGCCTGGACGTTCGAACGTAACCAAATGAAATCATAACAAATCCTCATCGGGTATTGGTGATAGGTAATTGCTCTCTTCGGGGTTAAAAAAAAGGCCCTTTCCAACCAGAACCACTTGACAGTATCCAACTTCGTCATGGGTGTTTGCAAAAGTCTGCCAAGGACTACGATGGCAGTCTCGAGGGAACTGATCTTTTTGGAATGTCCGTAAAGAGCTGAATTCGCAATTTTTAAAATCGCCACACATAATGACTGATCAGGAAGTATCTCTCTCATGTCTTGCTGCCCCAAAGCCTCAATAAATGAAAAAATGTTGTCATAAAATACATTGAATTTTTCTTCGAGTTCTGACAATTCTTGCAAATATTTTCTCTGCACTATAGTTGCTTTCCGGGAAAAATTGATTGAGTTGAGAAAGAATTGTACTTTGATCCATTCTAAGTCTTTGGCAGAGGATTGAAGTTGGTCGGCCACAGTGGGTGCCAAGGTGATGTGTAAAATTTCTAATACGTGCTTGTTAATTAAAGGATTGTTTTCAAAAAATTTCACTAACCAATCTTATCACATATTACAGCGAAATGAAAAAATGAAATGAGTTAAACACATACTGCTCATTTTGCAAGAGACTCGATATCCTTCAAATTGAGGCTACTGTTCATCGCTGCTCATCGCCGACCTGGCATCCTCGGATCCACGACCATGCCTTCAACTTCACTATACCGAAGAGCATCAGGAATTATGTTACGACAGGAAGAAGCTCAATTTGCTATGATTCTTGAATGGTTAAGATTGCCGCGAAATATCTTTATCAGTTGGCAGTTTTTCAAACCTAGCTGAATTTTCAAATTTTCTAGACAACTTCTCTTGACGTTTATAATCAGGGATGACACGATTGATTGGTAGATTTAATAATTTCCCCTGCTCCCCCCAGCTTTGCCGGAGGTGGCTGATTAGGACTGATCTGCATAAATCCGGAGTCATGGTATGAAATACAAACTGCAAGACCTGATTGATATAGAACATTTCCAAAATCTGCAAGACAGATTGAATGAAATCTATTCTTTTCCTTCTTCAATTATCGATAACAATGGCAACATTCTAACTGCCACATCCTGGCAGGATATTTGCGTCCATTTCCACAGAAAAAACAAAGACAGTGAACAAATCTGTCTTCAAAGCGATAAATATATTCAGAGTCATATTCATGAAGCGAACCCAGCCGTAAGCTATCGTTGTCCGCATGGGTTGGTGGATAATGCCACGCCCATCATAGTCGATGGTATTCACTATGGGAATTTTTTTACCGGGCAGTTTTTTTTAGAAGAACCGGATATGGATTTTTTCAGAGCTCAAGCCAAAAAGTACGGATTTAGAGAAGAGGCATATCTTGATGCTGTCAGGAAAGTACCGATTTGGTCGCAGCAGCAGCTCAATAGCTACCTTTTTTTTATTAAGGAGCTGATTGCGATCATCTCTGAAAGTGGTTTGAAAAAACTACAACAAATAGAAATTCGTCAACAAATTGAAGAACGCGACGAGCGTCACCGATCCATTATACAAACTGCTATGGATGGTTTTTGGCTTACAGATAGTCATGGAAAACTGCTTGAGGTCAATGATTCTTATTGCAGGATGAGCGGTTACCATGAAGACGAACTTCTGTCTATGTACATCACAGACTTGGAGGCTATTGAAACTCCTCAAGATGTACATGCTCACATGCGAGAAACCATCAACAAAGGTTCAGTTCGTTTTGAAACTCAACATCACCGCAAGGACGGTACGGTTTTTGATGTGGAAATCAGTGTTCAATTCCGCAGTGAGGATGGTGGTCGATGCGTTTGTTTCCTCCGGGATATATCTGAACGTAAACAGTCTGAAAATACAATGGCACGAAATGCAAAGCGTCTGAAGGGGGCACAGCGTATTGCCCAGGTCGGTGATTGGGACTGGGACCCAGTTACAGACACTGTTACCTGGTCAGAGCAACTATATAGAATATTTTCTCTGGACCATAATAAACCGCCACCGGATTATCCGGGCCAGCTCCAGCTTTATCATCCGGAAGATTCAGTCAAACTCAATGAGGCCGTCTCAAAAACCTTAAAATACGGTACACCTTACGAACTGGAATTGCGTCGGACCAATGAGGATGGGCAGGTGCTGCATCTTTTAACGCATGGCGAAGCGGAAATTAACGAAATTGGGGTAGTAACGCGCCTATATGGTTCAGTCCAAGACATTACCAAGCGCAAAAGTGCCGAAAATGAACTGCGGGAAAGCGAAGAACGCTTTCGCCGTGCGGTTGCCAGCTCGCCAATCCCGATAATGATTCATGATCAAGATGACCACGTGCTGCAGTTGAGTATCGGCTGGACAGAGCTTTCCGGCTATAGCCTCGAAGATATTCCCACCCTTCCCGACTGGACCGAGAAGGCCTATGGCGAACGTATCGGAATTCCAAAAGAATATATCGATGATCTTTTCAATATCGACCGTTCGGTCAACAACGGCGAGTGGACGGTAAAAACAAAAGACGGTTCAACCAGGATCTGGGAATTCCAGACGACACCTCTGGGAGAAAGCGGCAGGGGCAGACGCATCCTTCTCAGTATGGCTGTAGATATCACGGAGCGTAAAGTGATTGAAGAGTCGCTGCGCGAGAACGTGGAGATGCTCCGTGCCCTGGTTGAGGGGATGCCCGATATCGTCATGCGTTTTGACCGTGATGGCCGGCATCTGTTCGTCTCGGAAAACGTTGTTGATTTAGTGAAAATTGAAGCCGCACAGTTCATCGGCAAGATCCATCGCCAGCTAGGTTTCCCGGAGGAAAAATGTGTTTTCTGGGAGGAATCCATCAGAAAAGCCTTTGATGAAGACACTCCCTTTGAGCTTGAATATTCTCTTGAAGGCCGAGACGGGCTGGTAGTCAACAACTGGCGCCTTATCCCGGAACATGACGCCCACGGCCGGGTGGAATCGATCCTTTCCATAAACCGCGACATTACCGCTCAGAAAAAGGCAGAGAGAGACTATCAGCTCCTTTTCAGAGAGATGCTGGAAGGATTTGCTCTCCATGAAATAATCTGTGACGAAGATGGTGCACCCATTGATTATCGATTCCTTACCGTCAATCCC
>Ga0105047_10000250_pt1 | contig 85655 bp, 81 predicted proteins | sample MAT04_FD_78384 | JGI IMG/M metagenome (GOLD analysis project Ga0105047, IMG submission 78384) | Freshwater microbial communities from Lake Fryxell liftoff mats and glacier meltwater in Antarctica - MAT-04 (megahit assembly) | ecosystem: Environmental > Aquatic > Freshwater > Ice > Liftoff... | reverse complement strand
TTTTTGCTGCGCAAGGCGTCAAACACCAGATACGCCGACATCAGCTTGGTCAGCGATGCAGGCTCCACCGGCATATCCATATCCTTGGAAGCCAGAATCTGGTTGGCCGTGACGTCCAGTAACAGATAAGCGCGTGCGGCAATTTCCGGTGGCTGCGGGGCTTGTGCTGCCACCGAAAAACAGACGGTGGCCACGAGGGCGGCAAAAAATGATTTCATGGGATTTGGGTAGTCGCCGACCCGTTTGATGGATCAGCTGGGGCAAGCAGATGGGCTAAGGAAGAGGCAAGAGTCCGGCATTCAGGTGGCGAACCACCAGGCTGCGCAAAAGGGGCAATTGTCCATGAAAGAAGTGCGCGACACCAGGAATTACTGTCACAGGCAGTATTTGCGGGCGCGCCCAGTTGAGGACGTCGATAAGGGGCACCGTGTCATCGAGCTCTCCATGCAGCACCAGCGTGCGCTCGTGCAATGCGGGCGGAACCGGTGCCACCTCAAACCGGGTTGTAGCGGTGCCTACCAGAATCAACTGGTGGGGGGCGCGCTCAACCCCCAGCGCAGCAGGCGCGTGGCTGGTCACAAACGCACCAAACGAAAAGCCGGCCAGCGCCAAGGGGACCGTTCCATCCGCCGTGCTGTGCGCAACGACGGCCAGCAAGTCCTGCAACTCGCCGCGCCCGGCGTCGTGAACGCCTTCGGTGGAACCGACACCGCGAAAATTGAACCGCACCGCGCGCCAGCCGCACTGCACAAAGGCTCGCGCCAGGGTTTGCACCACTTTATTGTCCATGCTGCCGCCAAACAGGGGGTGCGGGTGGGCGATCACCGCCACGCCTTGCGCAGTCGCCCCCTCGGCAAGGGCAGGCACGTCTTCCAGTGCCTCAATGGCGCCAGCAGGGCCCGCAATGGAGAATTTGCGCGTTTGCGAGTTCATGCACTAGCGGCCGACGCCAGGTGGCGTCAGCAGACGCTCCACCACGGTGCCGTTCTTCAGGTGGGATTCGACGATCTCATCAATATCCTCTTCGTCGACATAGGTGTACCAGACGCCTTCGGGGTAAACCACCGCAATAGGCCCTCCGGCGCAACGATCCAGGCAGCCCGCCTTGTTCACGCGCACCTGGCCGGGACCCGCAAGACCGGCCTCCCGGACACGCTGCTTGCAGCGATCGAAGCCCTGTTGCGCGCGGTGCTGGGCGCAGCATTCTTCGCCGTTTTTACGCTCATTGAGGCAGAAAAAAATATGCCGCTGGTAATACGGAGAAGAGGGGAGAGAGTTTTCAGTCATACCGGGATTTTAGTTTTTTGCGTCATGCACCCAGATAAGCGACAGGACGTAGCCCAGGGTGGCGTAGGGCCACAGCCAGCCCAGCCACTGGGCCAGTCCATGAAAGCGGATGAACCGCCCCTGCTCCCATGCCTGCAAGGTCTGGGCGAAATAGGGGCTCTCGGGAGCCTGGTTCAACACGCTCAAATAGATACCCAACGCCAGTAACAACAGGGCCGCGCTGGTCCGCCAGGGAACAAAAGCCAACGCCAGCGCCATCAAGGTGGCCCCTGCCATACCGATTTGGGCCGGCAAACCCAGCCAGGCCCAGGCATGTACAGGACCCCAGCTGAGCGCCGCAGACAGCGCGGTGACCGCAAGACCCACGGCGAAAGTCAACAGCACAAAGATAGCACGCCGCGCGGGTGTTCGAACGACACAAAATCCCAGGAGACAAGGGATAAGCAGTCCGAGAAGAACACACACCATCTCGGCACCAGGGACCAGGGGCTGCAACGCCATATCGCGCACCGGGAGCCAATCCAGAAAGGGCGTCCCCTCCAGTTGGGTGCCCAGGGCTTCTTCGAGCCGCTCCAGGACCTGCCCCAGTCCAAACGGCACGGCAGCCGGGAACAGCAAGGCCAGTGGCCAGGTTGCCAACAGCACAATACCGCCACGCGAATGGGGCACAAACCACCGCGCACGAATCCGGCTCCAATGGTCAATAGCCCCCAGTTTCTCCAGCATCAGCGCCGCGACCGCACCCACACCAGCGCCCAAGGCATTGAGCAGCAGATCCTCGCGGGAAGAAACCCGCACCGGCAAGTAACTCTGCAGGCCTTCCATAACCAGGGACAGCAATGCACCCGCCAAGACAGCCAACAGGACGGCATGGCGGACCCGGCGGGTTCGCAAGGCACTTAGCGCGAGTAGCCCACCCAGTGGTATATAGCCCGCGATGTTGATGGCGACATCAAAGCCAGTCCAGTAGCGGGGCCAGGGGCCAGTCAAAAAAGACCAGGGCTCGATACCTTGGTCGCGCCAATCCATAAACGGGTACAGGCTGGCATACACAATAAGGCCCATATACATGAGGGCCAGTGGCCAAGCCGCCGTTTTGTGCATCCGGGCCCTTTCAGAACGGTTTGACCACCACCAAAATGACGGCTGCCACCAGCATCAATACCGGGATTTCATTGAACCAGCGAAACCACACGTGGCTGCGAGCGATGGCATGGGCCTCGAATTTTTTCAACATGACGCCGCAGGCATGGTGGTATCCCAGAGCCAGCACCACCACACCCAACTTCGCGTGCAACCAGCCGTTGCCAGGGCCGCTGCCGATGCCGTAACCCAGCCACAGCCAGAAGCCCAGCCCCACGGCGGGCACCGCCAAAATCGTCGTGAAACGCATCAGCTTGCGTGCCATCAGCAGCAGGCGCGCGCGTTCGGCGTCGGATCCGGCAGGAACCATCGCCAGATTGACGTAGATGCGCGGAAGATAAAACAAGCCTGCAAACCAGCTGGCGACGAAAACGATGTGGAATGATTTGACCCAAAGCATGCCGGCAGTTTAGGCCAAAAAAAACCCCAGCACAGGGCTGGGGTGGTAAGCCTATTTGCTGTCACACATCAAGGCTCCGCTCAGGGAGGAAAAGCGGAAGGTAGCAAGCTACCCGGGATGGAATTTACCAAGGTTACAGCGCTGTGACAAGAAGAATTTAAAAAAATTTTGAAATAAGGCACAATTTTCCCCATGACGCCTTACGCCCCCTACCCCCTTGGCCGCCCGCGCCGCCTGCGCCGCGACAGCTTTACCCGCAACCTCGTGCGCGAAAACACGCTCACGGCCCACGACCTGATTTACCCGGTGTTCGTGGTCGATGGCCAGGGCCAGCGCGTACCCATTGGCTCCATGCCGGGGGTGGAGCGCCTGAGCCTGGACCTTCTGCTGGCGGTGGCAGAGGACTGCGTGAAGCTGGGAATCCCGGTGATGGCCTTGTTTCCGGTGGTGGACCAGTCGCTCAAAACGTATGACGGCCAGGAAGCCATGAACCCCGATGGCCTGGTGCCCCGGGTAGTGCGGGCGTTGAAAAAAGAATTCCCCGACCTGGGTGTCATGACCGACGTGGCGCTGGACCCGTTTACCAGCCACGGCCAGGACGGTCTGCCAGACACCCGCCCCGAGGAAAACGGCTACATCCTGAACGACGAAACCGTAGCCGTGCTGGTGCAGCAGGCGCTGACGCAGGCCGACGCCGGCGTGGACATCGTCGCCCCCAGCGACATGATGGACGGCCGCATTGGCGCCATCCGCGCCGCGCTGGAGGCCAAGGGCCACATTCACACCCGCATCATGGCCTACAGCGCCAAGTACGCCAGCGCGTTTTACGGCCCGTTCCGCGATGCCGTGGGCTCGGCCAGCAACCTGGGCAAGAGCAACAAAAAGGTCTACCAGATGGACCCGGCCAATATCAACGAAGCCCTGCGGGAAGTGGCGCTGGACATTGCCGAAGGCGCCGATATGGTGATGGTCAAGCCCGGCATGCCGTATCTGGACGTGGTGCGCCGCGTCAAGGACGAGTTCCGGATTCCCACGTTCGCCTACCAGGTGAGCGGCGAATACGCCATGTTGAAGGCCGCCGCCCAAAACGGCTGGCTTGACCACGATGCGGTCATGATGGAAAGCCTGCTGGCCTTCAAGCGCGCCGGGGCCGATGGTGTGCTCACCTACTTTGCCCGTGACGCCGCCCGATTGCTACAAAAAGCATAGCTGCATGCGTATCTTCCACATCCAGAGTAGCAGCGTCACCGAAACCCAGGACCTGGAGGCGCTGACCCAAGGCGGCATGCCCCCCCGGGGCTTTGTGTGGGTGGCCTTCGCCCGACGCGAGTTTGAAGTCCTTCAATCCCAGGTGCAGACGATGCTGCAGGCCCTGAGTGGCCAGCAGTTGGTGGATCTGCACATCTCCGACCTCATCAACAACCAGTTGCCCTCGCACTACGACTACACCTCGCAATACGATGTGCTGGTGTTCCGCCGACTCGCTGCCGGCAACAGCCCCACCGATCTGGAAAACCCTGGCCAGCCCCTGCACCGAGCGCCACACCGGGGCGGTCCACCGATTTTGCGACGCATTGACACCAGCCCGGTGGGCTTTGCCGTCTTTGACCGCGTGCTGCTCACGGTGCACCCCACCGACTGCACCGTGCGTGATGTCTATGCCGCCAAACTGCTGCAAGCCGCCACCGTCGAATCCCGGGCGGCGGGTGCGCGCCTGCCGGCCAGCCCGGCCGATTTGATGTTACGCATCGTCAACCAGATGGTGGATGGCTTTCTGGAATTGCGCCGGGAACTGACCCACCAGTTGGACCACTGGCAAACCGAACTGATCAACCCCAAAACCCGTTTCAACAACTGGGGCGCGCTGCTGCAAGCCCGACTCGCGCTGCACCACCTGGACGAAATCTGCGAAGACCAGCGGGCCTCCCTTCAGGACTGGACCGAGGCCCTTAAAACCTGGCCCGACGCTGACACCCCGGCTGGCCAGCGCGAGCGCGATCTGTTGCAGGTGCGCAGCCGTGATGTGCTGGAGCACATTGAGCGCGTGGTGCACCACGTGCGCCGCCTGGAGCAAAGCGCGGAAACGGCGGTGCAGATGCACTTCAGCGTGCAGGGCAGCCGCACCAACGAGATCATGCGCACGCTCACCGTGCTGACCGCCATCTTTTTGCCGCTGAACCTGATTACCGGCTTCTTCGGCATGAACTTTGATGCCCTGCCCTTGATTCACCAGCAGACCGGCCTGTGGATTGCCATGGGTTTTATGGCGCTAATTGCATCGGGGCTGATAGTGCTGTTCTGGCGCAAACGCTATCTGGCACGCTCCAGCCGGTAGATCCTGTCCATTTCTCCAATAGCGGCAAGCCAAAGAGGGCAGCGCCGTTGTTCCACGCAATGTGCCGGGCCACGTCCGGCGGCAAATCACCCAGCCAGTTGCGGTAGCCCTGCATCAGGTCGTCGTAATACTGCCAGCGCTGGTTGACCCCGGTGTCCGAGCCAATCAGGAAGCGGCCGGGGTACTTGAGCAACAGCGTGCGCCCAGATGAGCCGCTGGCCGTGCCCTTGGCGAATTCGGTTTGCACCATGTCGTAAATGGACTCATCCCTGAACCAGTTGTCGTAGTCGGCCCGGTGTAGTCGGCGGCGGTGGCCGGCAGCGCGACTGCTACACAAATGATAGCTGCTTGCGCAATGAATACGGGGGCTAGCGTCAGAAAATCCTTTAAATTTCGACACACCTGCTGCGCAGCCATGGCATCACCCCAGGTGCTGGGCAAAAAACGCCAGCGTGCGTTCCAGCGCCAGGTGGGCGGCTGGCGCGTTGTATGCACCCCGGTGGTCGCAATTAAAGCCGTGCGAAGCTTTGTAGATTTCCACTTGAACGCCGGGCTGTGCCTTTTGAAAGGCCAGCGCACCGGGCAGAGCGGCACGCGCGCCAGCAATAGCCCACTACGCCCACCTTGCCAAACTGCGCGGCGTAACGCACCGTGGCCTGAATGTCTTGCAGTACACCGGGCGCAGACAGCGCCTCTACAGCGTCCTTCAACAAGACGCCCGCACTGATGTCCTCCGGCGTGTAGCCCAGCTCGACACCCGGTTGGACCCGATGAAAGGTGGCCGGTGCAATGGCCGGGTAACCGTGCGCGGCATAGCCGTCGGCTACCGCACGGATATGCGCATTGACGCCAAAAATCTCCTGCAGCACCACGATGGCGCCTTGGGGCCGGCCCGCCGGCTTGGCGATGTAGGCGGGAAAGGAAAAACCGTCGGCGGCCGTGAGGCGCAAGGCAGTTGTCATCGAAAAAATCCTTTGAAAGAAAGGAATACTCAGGCGCTCAAACTGTGTTCAAACGGCGCTGAACAAAGTCGAGCCGGTCCTGGCCCCAGAAAATCTCGCCATCGATCACATAACTGGGCGCGCCGAACACACCGGCATCCATGGCGGCCTGGGTGTTCGCTTCGTAGCGCCGCTGCACCGCTTCGCTGCGCGATTCAGCCAAACGCCCGCCGTCCAGGCCATTCTCAGCCAGCAGCGCGGCCAACGTAGAGGCATCGGCAATGTCGCGCTGCTGCTCCCACACGGCGGCAAACACGGCGCCACTGAGCCGCATGGCCGCATCCACTCCGTCCTTCAGATCAACGGCAATGATCAGACGTGAAGCGTCGTCCCCCACCACTGGAAAAAACGTGGGCTGCACGTGCAGCTGTAGATTCAGCGCGTCCCGAAACCGGGCCAGCTCCACCAGGCGATAGGCTTGGCGCTGGGGGGAACGCTTGCCCAGGGGCAGCCCGCCCGAGACCGCAAACACCTTGCCAAAGTCCGCTGGAAAGATGCGCACGCTCGCACCGGCAGCACGTGCCATGGTCTGAAAACGCGCATGGCCAAAATAGGTCCAGGGGCTTTGTGGTGTGAAATAGTAGTCAACGGTCGTGCTCACAATGTCTCCTTGTTTTGGGGTTGCAGCGGGGCCGGGTTGCACGGTGGTGTATCGTTCCGCTCGCCCCTGTTTTTAACCCGAATCCCCAAACCGTGCAGACCCCGATTGCCATGAACCCATGAACCCTATCGTCCTGATCACTGGCGGCTCGCGCGGCATTGGCGCGGCCACCGCCCTGCTGGCGGCGCAGCATGGCTACGGCGTGGCGGTGAATTACACCGCCAATTCGCTCGCGGCCGATGAGGTGGTGCGCCAGATCCGCGCAGGCGGTGGCACCGCCATCACGGTGCAGGCCGATGTGGCGGTCGAGGCGCAGGTGATGGCCATGTTCGAGAAGATCGACGCCAAGCTGGGCCCCCTCAGCGCGCTGGTCAACAACGCCGGCGTAGTAGATGTGGCGTTGCGGATCGATGCGATGGATGTAGCGCGGCTCAAGCGCATGAGCACCCGGCACGGCGGCGTGGGTGGCACCATTGTCAACGTGTCCAGTGTGGCCGCCAGCAAGGGCGCCATTGACACCTTTACCGTGGGTCTGTCCCGGGAAGTGGCGACTGAGGGCATTCGCGTCAATGCAGTGCGCCCCGGCATCATCGAGACCGACATCCACGCCAGTGGCGGCCAGCCCGACCGGGCGCGCCAGATGGCACAGGCCATCCTGTGGCTGATGGGCGGGGATTCGAGCTACACCACCGGCGCCGTGATTGACGTGGCCGGTGGCCGCTGAACGGCGACTGAATCGCTAAGTTAAAAGGCAAACCATGGATTTCAAACCCCTCATCACGCTGCTGGCCATCGTGAACCCGCTGGCCATCGTGCCGTTTTTCATTCACTACACGCACGGCTTTTCGCGCGAGCAACGCCAGCGGACCATTCTGATCTCATCGTTCAGCTGCTTTGTGGTGATTGCCGTCTGCGCGCTGGCAGGGCTGCATATTCTGGAGTTTTTTGGCATTTCGCTGGCCAGCTTTCAGGTGGGCGGCGGCATGCTGCTGCTGACCTCCGCGCTCAACATGCTCAACGCCCGACCCGCCGAGGCCAAGACCACCACGCATGAGCTGGAAGACGGCGCAGAAAAAGCGGCCATGGGCGCCAGCATTGCCGTGGTGCCGCTGACCATTCCGCTGCTCACGGGCCCAGCCACCATGTCCTCTGTCGTGATTTACGCGGAAAAAGCCAAGACCTTTCTGCAGCTGAGCACCCTGGTGGGTTACGGCGTCGTCATTGGCCTGGCCACGGCCCTGTGCTTTACCCTGGCACAGCCCATTGCGCGGGTACTGGGCAAAACCGGTATCAACGTGATGACCCGGCTGATGGGGCTGATACTGGCCGCACTGGCGGTGGAGGTGATGTCGGACGGGCTCGTCAAGCTGTTTCCGGGCCTGGGGCGCTAGGCCTGCCAGGCTGCATGCGGGTACCGAGAGGCACCCCCGTCAACGTTCCGCGCCGCCCGCCTCCACTTGCTGCACCCAGGCATCGATTTCCTGAATGGCGGCGTCGGCTGCCGCGGTCAGCGCGCGCACGCCGCCTGCTGCGTCAGCGCTGGCGGCGGGCCGCGTCACCACAAAGCTGCGCTGCGCCAGCAGCTTCTCGCCCACCGAACCTGCCTGACCCAGGGTCGCACGCACACGCAGCAGACCGCTGCTCTGCTTGGGCGATTCGAATAACTGGCTGAACTCTTCCAGCTCCACGCGCAAAACCATCACCGGCACACGCGCCGCCGCGCCTTGCGCCGGGTTGAGCACGGTGCGGCGCTGCCCCAGTTGATCGCGCAGCCGCTGGCGCATCAGCTGGGCCGGAGCCATGCTCCAGCGGGCCTGCGTATAGGCGCTGAGTTGCTGGGTTTCGCTGTAGGCCAGACGGTAGAGCATGGCAGAGGTGTCCAGAAATGAGGGCGCCTCCACATCGGCGACCGCCAACGTGGGCAGGGGCGCCATGCGGGTGGCGGCGACCGGTGCCACCGGGCCAGGCCCAAAGTCGTAGGCCAGCGGGCGCACCGGCGTCTTGAGCACCGAGCAAGCCGACAGCCCGGCAAAAAACAAGACAAATAGGCCTCTAGCCCCCGTAGATATTGCGCGAGCAGCTATTGATTTCATAGCGTCCTTCAAGAGTTCAGATTGGCGATTCATCGGCCACCCGGGACAGCAAAGCCGGGCTCACCGGGTCCGGGCGGCGCAGTGCCCCGGCCCAGAATCAGCGACTGCGGGTTCTCGTTGACGGCGTCGGCCGCACGGCCCACTTGGCGCACCGCCCGGGCGGTGTCATCCACCGTGCGATTCAGGCGGGGAACCAGCGAGGCGCTGAGCGTCTGCCCGGTAACCACCAGGGCCTCGGTGCCCTGGGCAATCTTGTCCAGCGTGCCGCCCGGCTCCGCCATGCGGCTGGACATGCGCTTGAACGCGTCGGCCGAGGTTCTGGCGGCATCCGCACTGTCGCCCAGCCGCACTGACGTGGCCTGCATGCTCTTGAGCGTGACACCCGCGTCCTGCACCAACGCGGGCAGGTTGGCCTGGTCCACCTTGCGCACCAGCTGGTTGATGCTGGCCGCCGCCTGCCCCAGGTTACCCACGGCGTCCATCAGCTGCTTCTGGTTTTGCTCGGCCAACAACTGGTTGGCCCGGCGGCTGGCTACTTCCATCTGGGTCAGCAAGCTGGCCCCCTGATCGGACAGACGGGAGAACAGGCCCGGCTGCATGGGTATGCGTGCCGGCTTGGCAGCCTGGGTAGCCAAAACTTCGGTGGACTTGCCTGAATCGTCGAGCTGAATGAAGGCCAGGCCGGTCACACCCTGAAAGCCCAGCGAGGCAAAGGTGGACGGCGTTATGGGCGCGCTGTCATTGACGGCGATGCGCACCAGCACGTTGCCTTTGGCCACAGGGTCCAGCCCAATGGCGGTGACACGGCCTACCAACACGCCTTTGTAGCGCACGCCCGCCTGCGGCTGCAGGCCGGTTACGCCTTCGCGGCTGGAGAGCTCGAACACGCGCTGCTCGGCGGTGTCGCGGGTCAGCCAGACGGCCAGCGCCACCAGCAGGGCGGCGACCGCCACCACAAAAGCGCCTGCGGCCATGGCATGTGATTTGTTTTCCATAGGTTTCTCTTTTTACACGGCACCGGGGGGTTGGCGCAACAATTCCATGGCGCGAAGGCCTCGTCCACCCAGAAAAAATTCGCGCACAAACGGGTGATCAAAGGCAATGACATCCTGGATAGGCGCATCCACCAGCACATGCTTGTCCGCCACCACCGCCACACGGGTGCTAAGTTCGTAAATGGTGTCCAGATCGTGCGTCACCATCACCACCGTCAGGCCCAACTCCCGGTGCAGGGAGCGCAGCAGGGTGCAAAAGGCATCGGCGCGGTCGGGGTCCAGTCCGGCCGTGGGCTCGTCGAGCAACAGCAAGGGCGGATCCATGATCAGGGCCCGCGCCAGCGCCACCCGCTTGACCATGCCGCCCGACAAATCGGCCGGCATCTTGTGCGCATGCGCCGGATCCAGCCCCACCATCTGCAGCTTGACCATCACGGCGTCGCGCACCAGGTCTTCGGGCAGGTTGCGCAGTTCGCGCAGCGGAAAGGCAATGTTCTCCAGTACGGTAAACGCGGAGTACAAAGCGCCCTGCTGGAACAGCATGCCGACCCGGCTGGCCGCGCCGGCATGCGTCAGCTCCTCTGCAGGGTGCCCCAGCACGGTGACGCTGCCGCGCGCGGGTGTCTCCAGACCTAAAATCTGGCGCAACAGCACCGTCTTGCCGCTGCCCGAGCCCCCCACGATGGAGAGCAACTCACCCTGTGCAATGGTGAGGTCCAGGTCCTGGTGCACCACCGAATCCACGCCCGCCGTGCGGAACACGGACCAGAGTTTCCTGATTTCAACGACGTTCATATGCCAACGTCCTTGAACACCACGGCAAACAGGGCATCCACCAGAATCACCATGGTGATGGAGGTCACCACCGATGCCGTGGTGCCCTCACCCAGGCTCTGCGTGTTGGGCTTGATGCGCAAGCCGTAATGGCAGGCGATCAGCGCGATCAGCAGCCCGAATACGGCCGACTTGCCCACCGCCAGCCACAGGTTGGACACCTGCACCGCCTTGGCCAGTGCCGCCACAAAATAGGCGGGCGTAAGCCCCATGACCAGGTCGGATGCCAGCATGCCCCCCAGCAAGGCGGCCACCGTGGTCCATACCGCCAGCAAAGGCATGGCCACCGACATGGCGATGGCGCGCGGCATCACCAGCCGGAACCCGCGCGCAATACCCATGACCTTCATGGCATCGAGCTCTTCGGTGACCCGCATCACGCCAATCTGCGCGGTGATGGCCGAGCCCGACCGGCCCGCAATCAGAATGGCGGCCAGCATCGGTCCGAGCTCGCGAATCAGCGCCATGCCCAGAATGTTGACGATGAAGGCATCGGCCCCAAACTGGCGCAACTGCTGCGACATCAGATAGGCCAGCACCACGCCAATCAAAAACCCCACCAGCGCGGTAATCGGCAATGCCGTGGCACCAATGCGGTACAGGTGGCCGGAAATATCGCGCCACGGCGCCTTCTCCGGCGCACGCCACAGGCGCAGGTTGTCGATCAGCAATTGTCCGAGCAGGCGCAGTGCATCCGCGATGTGCCCTTCAATGCGGTAGACCCAGACGCCCAGCGCCAGCAAAACCCCCCACGCGGTCTGGCGGTCTGGCGGTGGCAGGGCCACCGAAAACCGGGCTACGCGCTCCAGCGTGGAGCGCTGGGCTGGCAGGGTGTGCACCTCAGCTGGCCATTGACGACCCCAGGTGTTCCACAGGAACTGTGCACCGGTATGGTCCAGACGCTGAATCTGGCGCAAATCCCACACGCCAGCCGAATCTTTACCCCGCAAACCTCGCAGAGTCGACTGCACACTTGCCCAGCTTGCCCGGTCTGCCAGATCTGCAGCCGCCCAGCGGCCGAGCAGCACCGCGCGCGCTCCGTCGGGTGCGTGCTCGATTGCAATGCGGGGCTGGGAATCCTCCACGGTGGGTATCTTTCAGAATTTGTTGCCCGCATGGTACCCGGTGCACATGCAGGTTTCTGCGTAAATGCCATGCAAAATAGCGACCAGGAGACTCCATGAACACCAACGCCTGCCCATCCCCCACCTTCTTATCCACCCCCGAACTATCGGCAGAACAACGCGGCCCCGTCTTGTGGCTGATCATTACCCGCGAAGAGCGGCGCAACGCCATGAGCCACGGCGTGCTGGCCGGCATGGCGCAGGCTATCGGCGCGGCGCAGACCCGGCGCGACATCCGCGCCATTGTCATCACCGGCGCGGGCAGCAGGGCGTTTTGCGCGGGGGCTGATTTGCAGTCGGCCAATGCCTTCACCACCGATTACTCCGAACCGCACGGCCACTTGGCACAGTTGCTGCGCGCGGCCAAGGCCAGCCATGTGCCGCTGATTGCGCGCGTCAACGGCGCCTGTATGGCGGGCGGCATGGGGCTGATGAGTATGTGCGACATGGCGGTCGCGGCCAGCCACGCCGTATTTGGCCTGCCCGAAGTCAAAGTGGGCGTGTTCCCGGCACAGGTACTCAGCGTGTTGCAGCATTTGATCCCCCGGCGCAAGCTGGCCGAAATGTGCCTCACAGGCGAGCCCATCACTTCGGCGCAGGCGCTGGAATACAACCTGGTGAACTACGTGAGCGATGCCGATAGCGATGTCGATGCGAAGCTGCAATGGCTGCTGGACCGCATGCTCGACAAATCGCCCGCCGCCATTCGACGGGGTCTGTACACCATGAAGAAGGTGGAAGCCATGGCGTTTGAAGAGAGCATGGCGTTTACCGAAAGTCAGATTGCGCTGTTCACCCTGACCGAAGACGCCAAAGAGGGCCAGAAGGCATTTCAGGAGAAGCGCAAGCCGGTGTGGAAGGGTCAGTAAGGTCCGTTCACCCGGCAGAACGGCTGCGTCATTTGCCCTGCACCACACGAACGTGCGCCCGCTTGAGCGCGTGATAGATGCGCATGCGCCGGACCAGCGGCCACCAGTCGTAGAGAAAGATCTGCAGTGGTCGCCCTGTCCTGTCTAAAAAGATCGTTGAGATCGCCCCGCACCCGGTCTGCCTTGTAGGCGAAATGGTTGTGTACCGCTTCGGTCACCAGCGCACCGGGGTCGCCTTCGGCGGGGAGGTGCTCCAGATGAATCGTGAGATGCAGGCGGCTGTCGGTGGGCAACCCCATGGCCCAGGTCTCGATGAACGCTTCCGCCTCCCGGTCCAGGTCTTTGTTAAGAAAGGGCGTTGAGTCCATCGAGTTGAACAACTGCCCGAGTTCGCGGACGCGCAGTTCCAGGTGATGAATGGGGGATGCACCGGCTTTCATGGTGTCAATTGTGCTCGGCCTGCTGTCACTCGTTTGACATGCTGGAAGACTGCGGCAGGTTCCGCGTCACAAGACGGTTCCTTCCACATACTCCGTGCCTGTCGCCAAGCACAAAAGGTTTTGCGTCGTTACAGCGGCGATCTCGGTCAGCGCTTCACGCGTCAAAAAAGCCTGGTGCGCGGTGATCAGTACATTGGGGAAGGTCAGCAGCCGTGCAAGCTCATCGTCCTGGAGGACGCTACCCGACAGATCTTCGAAAAACAGGCCTTCTTCTTCCTCGTACACGTCCAGGGCTACGCCGCCAAGATGGCCTGATTTGAGCGCTTGAATCAAGGCAACGGTGTCTACCAGTTTGCCGCGACTTGTATTGATCAGGTAGGCGCCGCGCTTCATCGCCGAAAGTGTCGTGGCGTTGAGAAGGTAGTGACTCTGCGATGTCAGTGGAAGGTGCAGGCTGAGCACATCGCTTTGCGCAAGAACTTCATCCAATGGGGCATACGTCACGCCCTGTGCAAAAGCCCAATCCTGCGCCGGCTGAGGGTCATGCACCAGAACGCGACAACCAAAACCGCGGAAGATCTGTGCAGTGGCACGGCCTATGCGGCCGGTCCCCACGATGCCAACCGTCTTTCCGTACAAGTCAAAACCCACCAGACCACTGATGGAGAAGTTCAACTCCCGGACTCGATTGAAGGCGCGGTGGATTTTGCGATTGAGCGTGAGCAACAACGCTACCGAATGCTCCGCGACGGCATGCGGCGAATAGGCGGGTACCCGCGTCACAGCAATTCCCAATTCGCGCGCATCTGCTCGGTCAATATTGTTAAAGCCGGCACACCGCAGTGCAACCAGCTTGACTCCGGCCTCCGCCAGCGCGGTCAGGCAGGCTCGATCCAGCCGGTCATTTACAAACACACATACGGCATCAAAACCTGTGGCAGTACCGACCGTCTCTGTGGATAAGCGAAAGTCATAGAACTGCAATCCAAGGCGGTCAACGTTGGGTGCCTGGCTGAAATAGAGTCGATCGTAGGGCTTGCTGTCATAGAAGGCGGTACGCATAGTGAGCACTTTCAAAGAGAGCCAGCGGCGGACCTTACCGCTGAATGTTGGGCAGCTTGCGCCTGCCGGGCAAAGCTGCGTCGTCCGATGATTTCGGCCGCGCCCCAGCACAACAGCACCGCAGCGGTGATCGCGAGCCAGGCCGTCGCATCAATCATTTCCAGGCCGAGCAACCCGCGCAGGCCGGGCACGAACACGGTGGCAATCTGCAGCCCTCCACCCAGCAGCACGGCCGCGTGCAAGCCGATATTCTGCAATGGCACCACGCTGACGCGCCGCGCCGGGTAGGCGAAGGCTAGTTGCGCCAATGCTTCGAATACAAATACTGCGGTGCGGGTCTGGTCCAGGCTGTAGCCGAACTGCGGCAACGCGACCAGCAGCGCTACACCCGCCAGCGCCTTGATTAGGCCGGTCATGATGATGAAACGCAGCGACGCCGTGTCCAGTAGCGGTGAGTTTGCCGACCGTGGCCGGTGCTGCATCACCCCAGGATTGCGGTCCAGCGCCAGCGCCAGCGCGGGCGGCCCGTCGGCAATGACGTTGATCCAGAGCAATTGCACTGCGGTCAAAGGCAGGAATATGCCGCCAGCAACTTCCTGATATCCCATCACATAGGACACGCCCAAGCCCATGAGCACCAGCAGCACCAGTGCGAAATTGGTGGAAAACAGAAAACGGATGAACTTCTGGATGTTCTCGTAGATGCCGCGCCCTTCTTCAACGGCCGATACGATGGTGGCGAAGTTGTCGTCCAGCAGTACCAGGTCAGCCACCTCGCGCGTCACGTCGCTGCCGCGCTGGCCCATCGCCACGCCGACGTCGCTGCGTTTGAGTGCAGGCGCGTCGTTGACGCCGTCGCCGGTCATCGCCACGACCTGGCCATCGGCCTTCAGCGTCTCCACCAGGCGCAGCTTGTGTTCCGGCGCCACCCGCGCAAAGACGTTCACCTCGCGCACCGCTGCGGCCAGCTCGGCAGCAGGCAGCGCGTCAAGCTCGGCACCAGTCAGCACCCGTTCGCCCTGGATGCCGATCGCGTGCGCCACCGCGCCGGCTGTGGCCGGGTGGTCGCCGGTGATCATCAGTACGCGAATGCCGGCGGCTTGTGCGCGGGCAATCGCGTCGGGCACTTCAGCGCGCGGCGGGTCCCACAGCAGGAGCAGACCGAGGAAGTCGAGTTCCTGATCACGTTCGTTGTCACTGGCTGCAACCGCCAGCACGCGGTAGCCTTCGGCTGCGCGCGCCAGCGCCTTGGCCTCCCAAGCGCGGCGCTCGTCGCTGCTGAAACGGCTGCGTGCCAGCAGCACCTCGGGCGCGCCCTTCAGGTAGCTCATGTGCCGGTCCTGTTCAGCGACCGTCACGCGCATGAACTTGATCGCGCTATCGAAGGGCAGAACGCCGACGCGCGGGTGCTGTTCGCGCAACGCGGTGGCGTCTACACCTTGTGCCTGCGCGTGTGCCAGCAGCGCGACTTCGAGCGGATCGCCCGCACCCGTATCGATCTCGGCATCATTGGCCAGCACCATGGCGCGCAGGGCACGCGCCTCATCCGGGCTGTCGATGCCTTTGACGTGCATGCGGTTCTCGGTCAGGGTGCCGGTCTTGTCGGTGGCAATCACCGTCACCGAGCCGAGCGCTTCGACTGCGCTCAGGCGACGTACCACCGCCTTCGCCTTGGCCATGCGTTCGACGCCCAGTGCTAGCGCCAGCGTCAGTACCGCCGGCAGCCCCTCGGGGATGGCGGCTACCGCCAGTGCCACGGAAAACAGAAAGATGTGACCCAACCGGTCCACCCCTTCTATGGCGAACCCCCCTACCAGGAGCAGCACTGCGAGCGCCAGCACGGCTTTGGCAATCTGCGTGCCGAAGACATGCAGGCGACACTCCAGCGGGGTCTTCTCGGCCTGGATGCCACCGATCATCGTGGCCAGCTTGCCCATCGCGCTGGAAGATCCGGTGCGGGATATTTCGGCATAGCCCTTGCCGCGCACCATCAGCGTGCCGCTGAAGGTCTCGGCACCGATTTCCTTGTCGACCGGCATCGACTCGCCGGTGAGGATGGACTCGTCAACCATCACCCCTTGCGCCTCGAGCAGCGCACCGTCGGCCGGAATGCGGTCGCCCGCCTCGACGCGCACAACGTCGCCGGGCACCAGCCCGGTTCCGGCCAGGTGCTGCAACTTGCCGTCGCGCATTACCCAGACCAGCGAGGTGGCCAGCTTTTTCAGGCGCGCCAGTGCGGCTTCGGACTTGCTCTCCTGATACACACCCAGACCGGCATTGAGCAGCAGAATCAGCGCAATGGCCAGCGACTCCACCGGCACGCCCTTCAAACCTTCTACGATCCAGATTCCAAGATCGACCAGCAGCGCGACCAGCAGGATGTAGATCAAGGGGCTGCGGAACTGGCGCACCAGACGTTGTAGCAGCGTGATGGGCTTCGCCTCGGGCAAGGCGTTGGGGCCATACTGTGCCAAAGCCTGAGCGGCCTGGGCGGTGGTCAGCCCGTGCAGTTGACTGGGTGATGCGGGATTCATCGGCACTCCAATGCAGGTAACTTCATTTATGTGACCGCCGGGTGAATGACCCCAGGGTGAGGATTCGAACCGAGCTCAGTCGCCATAGAGGTACAGCACGTAGGTGTTGAGCATGTACATGGCCACCAGCCCCAGGCTTACCCAACCCACCGCACGCAGCACGCGGGAGACGGGTTTGAAGAACAGGCCAATCATGGCCAGGCCGGTCATGATGATGGCGGAGCCTGCGGTTACGGCATGCACCATGGACACATCGGCCAGCAGCGAACCGGGGCTGTAAAAAAGATCATCCACCGCGAGGATGGCGACGTTGAATAAATTGCTGCCCAGCAGGTTGCCGATGGCCATGTCTACCGCACCCATTCGCAGCGCCGACAGCGTGACGGCCAGCTCGGGCAAGGTGGTAACCATCGCAACAAAAAGACTACCCACAAAACTGCCGCTCCAGCCCATTCTGGCTGCCAGTTCAACCGCAATAAAGGGCAGCCAAAGACCCGCCGCCACTACGACAGCCGCGGACACCGCAAAGCGGGTCACAGTGTCGCGCAACGGGGGGATGGCCACACCCAATGCATCGACTACGGGCACCGCATGCGCACGCTCATAGGAAAAGACCGTGCGCATGGCCACCATATACAACACCAGCAGCACGGGCGTGCCCAGACCAAAACCTGCTTGCAGTGACGACGCGAGATGCGCTACACCCCCAGGGGCAATTTGGCTCATCAGCATACTGACGAGCGTGAAGCCCAGCATCACCACGCCAAACGCGGCCGCCAGCACATGCCCCTGACTGGCGCGCCGCCAGACCGGCTCCTGCCTGAAAACGAAATCAATCAGCACCAGAAACACCAGATTGAGTACGCAGCTTCCCAGCGCATTGCCCACTGCAACGTTGGGCGCATGAGCAATCGTGACGCTGGTGATGCCCGTGGCCAGTTCGGGCAGGGATGTGACGGTGGCCAGCAGTGCCATTCCGATCCAGCTGCCAGACAAGCCGGTGCGCTGCGCGATGGCGTCGCCATAGCGCGACAGCTGGTAGCCCGCCAACCCGATCAGGACGGCGCATAGGCCAAATTGCAGCCAAATACCACTGACGCCAGTCATTGCATGACCTCTCAAATTAGGGCAAAGGACAATGCAAAGGGGCACAGCCTGCGGGTGGGCAGCCCCCTGCCAAGGGCGAGCCCCTGCAGGTTACCATGGCACCCTCGCAACGGAGCACGTAATGCATACTGATCTGATCCACATCATTGGCGCAGCACTTTTTGGTGTGGCGCTGCTGCATACGTTTGGCGCCAAGTATTTCGAAGTATTGGCCCACCGCCACCCCAAGCACGCGGGCCTGCTGCACCTGCTGGGCGAAGTGGAGGTGGTATTCGGTTTCTGGGCATTCGTCCTGATTGCAACCATGGCCGTGGTCGCTGGCTCCAGTCAGGCCATTGATTACGTCGAATCGCGCCATTACACCGAGCCCTTGTTTGTGTTTGTGGTGATGGTCGTGGCCGCGTCACGGCCGGTGCTGGAAGCCGTGCGGAAACTGCTGGGCGCGCTGGCGCGCTACATACCGTTGCGCACACCCGTCGTGCTGGTTTGGCTTGGCTTGGCAGCGGTTCCGCTGATGGGGTCATTGATCACAGAGCCCGCCGCCATGACACTGGCCGCACTGATGCTGGCGCCGCAGATTTTTCGGTCCGGCATTCCCGAGCGCCTGAAATACGTGGCTCTTGGCGTGCTCTTTGTCAACGTATCCATTGGCGGAACACTAACTTCATTTGCGGCACCCCCGGTACTGATGGTGGCCGCCACCTGGAACTGGGACTCGGCCTTCATGGCCAGCACCCTGGGGTGGAAGGCGGCCGTCGCCGTAGTCATCAACGCCACCGGCATTGTGGCGCTGCTGCGCCCCCACATTACGGACACCAGTGCGGCGACCAAGGCGCTGGCCGGAACGCCGGTACCCTGGTTTGTGAGCCTGATACACCTCGCTTTCCTGGGTGGGGTTGTGGCATTGGCGCACCACCCAGTTTTGTTCATCGGACTTTTTTTGTTCTTTCTGGGCTACACGCAGGCCTATGCGCGCTTTCAAAGTCCTCTCCTCCTGAAAGAGGGACTGCTGGTGGGGTTTTTCCTGGCGGGCCTCGTGGTGCTGGGGGGCATGCAGCAGTGGTGGTTGCAGCCTATCGTCTCAAACCTCGGACCCACCGCCCTGTTCTTCGGCGCGACCGCCCTGACCGCCATTACGGATAACGCGGCGCTCACCTACCTGGGCTCGCTCATTGAGGGCATCAGCGACACATCCAAATACATGCTGGTGGCGGGCGCCGTGGCCGGTGGAGGCCTCACCGTGATCGCCAACGCGCCCAATCCGGCGGGCGCCGCCCTGCTCAAAATGGGCTTCAATGATGGCTCCATCGGCGCCGGGGGGCTGTTTTTGGGTGCCCTACTGCCCACTGCAGTCGCCATCGTCTGCTTCCTTCTCTTGTGAAGGCCTCTACCGGCCCCACCGCATCCACACCATTGAACTGAAAACAGCAGAATGACCGACACCACTTTCGACTACATCATCATCGGCGGCGGCACCGCAGGCAGCCTACTGGCCAACCGCCTGAGCACCGATGCCACCAAGCGCGTGCTGCTGGTCGAAGCGGGCCGCAAAGACGACTACCACTGGATTCACATCCCCGTGGGCTATCTGTATTGCATTGGCAACCCGCGCACCGACTGGCTCTACAACACCGAGCCGGATGCGGGGCTGAACGGCCGCTCGCTGCGCTACCCGCGCGGCAAAACATTAGGCGGCTGCAGCAGTATCAACGGCATGATTTACATGCGCGGCCAGGCGCGCGACTACGACCAGTGGGCCCAACTGGTGGGCGACGCCAATTGGACTTGGGACAACAGCCTGCCCTACTTCAAGCTGCATGAAGACCATTACAAAGGCGCCAGCGCACAGCACGGCGCACGTGGCACCGCACCGGCGCTGATGCAAGATGGCAACACCCTGTACCGCAAATTGCTGCGCCACCACAATGCGGGCGGCGAATGGCGGGTCGAAAAACAGCGCCTGCGCTGGGACGTGCTCGATGCCTTTGCACAGGCCGCCGTGGAAGCCGGAATACCCGCCACCGATGACTTCAACCGCGGCGACAACGAAGGCGTGGGCTATTTTGAGGTGAACCAGAAAGCCGGCTGGCGCTGGAACACCGCCAAGGCTTTCTTGCGCCCGACCTGCTATGCGCGGCCCAATTTCGAGCTGTGGACCAGCGCACAGGCCGCCAAGCTGTTGATTGAACCCAGCGACACAGGTGCACCCCTGCGATGCACCGGCGCCCAGGTGTGGGACGGGCACGAGATGGTCCACGTCACGGCACGCCTGGAGGTGATTTTGTGTGCCGGTGCCATTGGGTCGCCGCAGATTCTGCAGCTATCGGGTATTGGCTCCGCGCAGCGGCTGAAAACGGTGGGCGTGCCGGTGGTCAAAGACCTGCCTGGTGTGGGTGAGAACCTGCAGGACCACCTGCAGATTCGCGCAGTGTTCAAGGTGAACAACACGCCCACGCTCAACACGCAAGCCAGCTCCCTCTGGGGCAAGGCCAAAATTGGCCTTGAATACGCCTTCAAGCGCACCGGCCCGATGAGCATGGCGCCCAGCCAGCTGGGTGCCTTTACCCGCAGCGACCCGGCCCAGCCCTACCCCAACCTGGAATACCATGTGCAGCCATTGAGCCTGGATGCTTTTGGCCAGCCGCTGCACAACTTCAACGCGATGACGGCCAGCGTTTGCAACCTGAACCCCACCAGCCGGGGCACGGTGCACATCAGGACCGGGCGCTTTGAAGATGCGCCCGCCATTGCGCCCAACTACCTGAGCACCGACGTGGACCGCCAAATTGCGGCCGACTCCCTGCGTGTGACACGGCGCATCATGGCGCAGCCTGCCCTGCAGAAATACCAGCCTGAAGAATACAAACCCGGCACCCAATTCCAGACGGATGCCGAACTGGCGCAATTAGCGGGCGACATTGCGACAACGATCTTTCACCCGGTTGGCACCACCAAAATGGGACGCGAAGAAGATGCCATGGCGGTCGTCGATGCGCGTCTCAAAGTGCACGGCGTTGCAGGCCTGCGGGTGGTGGATGCCGGGGTGATGCCACTGATCACCAGCGGCAATACCAACTCACCCACACTGATGATTGCCGAGAAGGCCGCGCAGTGGATCGTTGAAGACGAAATTCTCCGGTCAAAAAGCGCGACGTAGAGGGTAAATCCTTAGACGCGCAGGGGCTTTCCTCGGGTACAGTTCGTTCACTTTACGCGAAGCGGCAACTGCGAAGCGACTGAAGGAAGAGAAGCCGAGGAGACGGCGAACGAAAACCAACAACACCTGCATCCGCCAAGAGATGCAGTTCGAAGAAGCACTGGCTGGTCCAGTGCTTTTTTTATGGCTGCTTGCAAGCGACACACACCGGAAACCACCCCGGTCTAGGCGGCCTCGCTGTTTTCCACCATGTGCTCAAAAGAGGACGGCTCAGGCAACAGTTTGTCCAGCGTCCGCGTCACGCGCAACAATCGCGGATCGTCGTCCGGCGCTTCATCACAGGTGTCGTTGAGGCAAAAGAACGGTAGCTCGCCAAATCGGCCGCGCAAGGTATCGAGCTGCTGCCTGGCGGTACCGTCGCCGGTACTGATGTGCAACGGGTCCAGAATGATTTGCTCGGCATACCCCATGTGCACCATCCAGCGCGGCACCAGATCGGATACGAGGGGCGGACTGCGCCAGGACCGGAACGCGGTGGAACGCACGTGTGCAAAGAGTTCGGGCGCCAGGGCTTCCAGCTCTTGCATGGCGCTTTTGAGCATGGGCCGCGGTGCATGCGAGTACACCCGCGGGTCGTGTCGGTACTGGGGGTAACGCCGGGTCATCCAGTTTTTTGACAGGATGGATGCATTCACCAGCGCCGTCTCCTGCGGCTGCAGGCAGGTGAACTCAGGCACCGTGTCTGACTGCGCAAAAACCTTCAAACGGCTGCCAAACCACCACGCAGGATCTACCGTGGCCCCAAAAAAAACATCATCATTCAGATACAGGTACCGCTCGGACAAGCCGGGAATACGGTGCAGATAGGACTCAATGTGTCCTGAATCAAACACCGCGCCGGCCGATGGCGGAATCAGGGCCCGATGGTCCACCACAGTCATCCGCCGTGACGGTTGCAACCAATGCGGCACCTGACCGTCGGTGACGATGTAGACATGCCCGTGATCGGGGAAGAATCTTTCCAGTGCACGCAAATTGAACAGGAGTTCGCCGTTGTCACGGAAGCGCCCGGCCGCGTTACCAAATACGGCCAATTCATTCGGGTTCCGGTCAACCCACGCCCGGTACGCGTGCTGCCGTTTTTTTTGCCAAGCGGCGTCAGAACCGTCGACCCACAGGTAGACGACATCGATTCGGTCCAAATGGTCTGGCGCAACGCGCATGGGTGATCCCTTGGCAAAACCCGAAATTATCCCCAACCTGGACCGCTTTCACGCGGGCTGTCCTGCTTGCCCTGACATCGCGCTGCACCTTTCCCGTGCAAAGTCGAATGAGACAATGATCTATGGAACTACTTTTTGCGTCACTGGCCTCATTGATGGCAGGCTTTGTAGACGCCATCGTCGGCGGTGGGGGACTGATCTTGGTCCCGGCGCTGTTTGCCATTTTTCCCACCACCCACCCGGCCACGCTGTTTGGCACCAACAAGGGCGCCTCCATCTGGGGAACCGGCATGGCCACCGTGCAATACAGTCGGCGGGTCAATATGCCCTGGCACGCACTGGGGCCTGCGGCACTCGCGGGCTTTGTTGCCTCGCTGGGTGGGGCGTGGCTGGTGACGGTGCTATCCCCTGAATTTTTGCGCAAGGTGCTTCCCGCCGTGCTGCTAACGGTACTGCTCTACACCCTGGCCAGGAAAGAACTGGGGCGACACCATGTTCCGCGCTTCACCGGAGCGCGCGAGACGCTGGTCGCCAGCGGCATCGCTGCGGTGATTGGTTTTTATGATGGATTCTTCGGACCGGGCACCGGCAGCTTTTTTGTTTTCTTGCTGGTGCGTGTATTGGGCTACGATTTTCTGCACGCTTCGGCCAGTGCCAAACTGCTCAACACCGCAACCAACCTGGCGGCGCTGCTGCTGTTCACACTCAAGGGCCATGTGTGGTGGCACTTTGCCCTGGTCATGGCGGTGGCCAATGTCGTGGGCAGCCTGGCAGGTACGCACCTGGCGCTCAAGCACGGCACGGGATTTGTTCGCTGGGTCTTTATTGCCGTTGTCAGCGCCCTGATTCTCAAGACCGGCTACGATGCCTACCTGCGATGAATGCTATGCTTTTAATAGCTGCTTGCGCAACATCTACGGGGGCTACCGGCCTGATTTGCCTAAAATAGCCGCACTGGCGGCGGGCGCCGGCGCGGGTTCAGCAGCAGCCCCGCGCGGCCAAGCCACTTCCGCCGCAAGGCGAGGTTTTCCCACCGGCGCAGTGGCCTGGCCTTTGCTAACGGCAATCAGGTCTTCCGCATTCGGATATTGGCCCAACAGCCAATAGTCAAACGCGCGCCGTGCAATGGGTGCAGCCGAAGTGGAACCAAAGCCGGCATTTTCCACAATGACCGCCAGTGCAATTTTCGGATCTTCAGCGGGCGCAAACGCGATGTACAGCGAATGGTCCCGCAGGCGTTCTTCCATCTTTGCCGCGTTGTATTTTTCCTTTTGGTTCAGGGACACGGCCTGCGCTGTTCCGGTCTTGCCGCCGCTGAGGTAACCCGCACCGGCAAACACCCGGGCCGACGTGCCTTCCTGCGTCACGCCCACCATGGCGCGTCGAATAATGTCGACGTTCTCGGGCTTGAAACCCAGGTCTTCCGGTGCTGCCGGAGGCACCGGCGCCCGCACATGGGTCGACGCGTCTTGTGTGGCAATCACCAGTTGCGGCTGGTGTTTGACCCCGGCGTTGGCCAGCGTCGCAACCGCCTGGGCCAGCTGCAGCATGGTAAAGCTGTTGTAGCCCTGGCCAATGCCCAGCGAGATGGTTTCCCCTGCGTACCATTTTTGCTGCTCTGGGCGCTTGTAATACTTGCGCTTCCACGCCTGGCTGGGCAATACGCCACGCACCTCGCCATGGATATCAATGCCCGTGATCTGTCCGAAGCCGAGCGGTTTCATGAAGTCGTGCATGGCATCCACGCCCAACTCATTGGCCAAGGAATAGAAATACGGGTTGCTGGATTCGACGATGGCGCGGCGCATGTCCATGATGCCGCCCTTTTCATTCTCCGGACTGCCGAAGCGGTGGCCGCCAAACATGTAAAAACCCGGGTCGTTGATCAGCGTCGTGGCCGACCGGGTGCCGGTCTGCAATGCTGCGAGGGCCATGAACGGCTTGTAGGTGGAGCCCGGCGGGTAAGTACCCCGCAAGGCACGGTTCAGCAAGGGCTTGTCCAGGGACTCGTTGAGCATCTGCCAGTTTTCCTGGTCAATGCCTTCCACAAACAGGTTGGAGTCGAAGGTGGGCTTGCTCACAAAGGCCAGCACCTCACCGGTCTTGGGGTCCAGCGCCACCAGCGCGCCGCGACGGTCGCCAAACATGTCTTCAATCAGTTTTTGCAACTTGATGTCAATCGACAGCACGACCACATTGCCCGGGGTGGACGGGTTGCTGGCAAGCTTGCGCACCGCACGTCCGCCCGCCGAGGTTTCAATACGCTCGACGCCGGTGATGCCATGCAACTGGCTCTCAAAACTCTGCTCGACGCCGAGCTTGCCCATGTACTCCGTGCCCCGGTAATTGGCCTGGTCGTCGTCGTCCTCGATCTTCGCTTTCTCTGCCTGATTGATGCGTCCGATATAACCAATCACATGGCTGGCCAGCTCGCCATACGGATAGCTGCGAAACAACCGGGCCTTGATTTCCACCCCAGGGAAACGAAAACGCTGCGCGGCAAACCGGGCCACTTCGGTATCCGTCAGACGCGTACGAATCGGCAGCGACTCGAAACTTCTGGATTCTTCCATCAACTTCTTGAAGCGCCTGCGGTCGCGCGGGGTGATGTCCATCACGCTGGACAGATCGTCCAGCGTCTGCTCCACACCGCCCGTTTTTGATGGCGTGATTTCCAGGGTGTATGCGGAATAGTTGCTGGCCAGTACTACGCCATTGCGGTCCAGGATCAGCCCCCGGTTGGGAACGATGGGCACGATGGACGTGCGGTTGCTCTCGGCCTGCGCACGCAAATCATCGTGGCGTATGACTTGCAGGTAGGCGAGGCGCAATGCCAGCAGCACAAAGCACGCCAGCACCACCACGCTCACCACATACACACGGGTACGAAAGCGCGCCAGGTCGGCTTCGACGTTGCGGAGTTCAGTCATCCTACAGAGGCCGGTTGGCGTCTGGATTGGGCGCGCGCAGCTGGGGTGCCAGTAGAACAATGCTGGCCACGGGCCACAGCACGGCTTCAATCACGGGCGCCAACAACACCAACAGGCCGGGAAACGTGCCTCCGCTGATCATGCCCAATGCCAGCTCCACGGTATGCGCAACCGCGAACAAGGGGAACACCTGCGCGGCCTGCGAAGGAACCGTAAACCACAGCAACCGCCGGTGAATGGTGATGGCCAGAAAGCTCAGCACGGTGTAGGCCAAGGCATGTTGCCCCAGCAAACCACTCTGATGCACATCCAGCAGCAAACCAAATACAAATGCGGTCACAATTCCGACCCGCATCGGCTGGTGCACAGCCCAAAAAACCAGCACCACGGCCAGAACATCGGGAGTCCAGGCGGCGCGCCCCCAGAGGCCCATGTTCTGAACCATGTTGAGCAACAGGGCAACCAGCAGGCTACCCCAGACAAACAGGGGGTTGGCGGGCAACAGCAACTGCTGACCGGGTCGCATGATCATGAGGATGCCTCCGTGCGCACAGAGCGAAAGCGCGCCGCACTCATTTCAAGCTACCTCGCTTGGACGGCGCGGCTGCCAAGTCGGCCAGTGGCCGAGGCGGGATCTGGGCGGACAAGGGTTCCAGCACCATGACATGCCCAGAACCGGAAACCAGCGCCAGCGGCACGCAATAAATGCGGGCGAAGACGGCGTCAACGCGGCGCTCAACCTTCTCGACTCGCGCGACTGGAAGACCGGGTGGATACACGCCGTCGACGCCGCTGGTTGTCAACAGATCGCCCGCCGCCACATCGGCGTTGGCGGCCATGAAGCGCAGTTCCAGGGCGTCGGCATGCGTACTGATATCGCCAAAAGCCACCCCCCGCGCGCCGGTTCGGGTGTTGAGGACCGGGATGGCGTGGTCTCTGTCGGTGATCAGGGTCACCTCGCTAACCAGCGGGTAGACCCGGGTGACCTGCCCAAGCACACCGGCCTCGTCCAGAACCGGAGAACCCAAACTGACTTTGTCCGCCATACCTTTGTCAATGATGACTTTGCGGCTGAAGGGGTCAGCTGCATCGTAGAGAACTTGCGCCGCCTTACCGGAAGATTGCAGACGCTCCCGCAATCCGAGCAACTGGCGCAACCGCGCATTTTCCAGCGACAGCTGCTCCACCTGATTGGCCCGTTGCGACTGCAGATTGCGCTTCTTCAGCGCCTCCTCTTGCGCCGCCTGGGCCGCGGTCATGGAGGAAAAATATTGACTCCCCGCCTGAATCAGGACCACGGGGCGCAATGCCAGCCACTGCACCGGGTACAACACAGTCGACAACGCCACCCGCAGTGGCTGCATGACCTTGAACCGCGCGTCCGCCACCATGAGCAAGAGCGCCAATGCACTGCACACGGCCAGTTTTGAAAGAGCCGAAGGTCCCTGGCGGAAAAAGGCGGGTGGCGCTCTGTCCAGCGTACCAAGTGGCATCGCTGATTCCGGCGATTATTCGCTGGTGAAAATGGAGCCCAGACGCTCCATCTGCTCCAGCGCAATGCCGCAACCGCGCACCACACAGGTCAGAGGATCTTCGGCCACCAGCACCGGCAAACCGGTTTCTTCCGCCAGCAGGCGATCCAGGTCGCGAAGCAGGGCGCCGCCGCCCGTGAGCATCATGCCGCGGTCGGCGATGTCAGCACCCAGCTCGGGAGGCGTTTGCTCCAGCGCGTTCTTGACCGCCGAGACAATGTTGTTCAGCGGATCGGTCAGCGCTTCGAGGATTTCGTTGCTGGAGATGGTGAAGCTGCGCGGTACACCTTCCGACAGGTTACGTCCGCGCACTTCCATTTCCTTGACCTCGGAGCCGGGGAATGCCGATCCGATTTTCTTCTTGATGGATTCTGCCGTGGGCTCACCGATCAGCATGCCGTAGTTGCGGCGAATGTAGTTGATGATGGCTTCGTCAAACTTGTCGCCGCCCACGCGGACCGAACCTTTGTAGACCATGCCGCCCAAGCTGATGACGCCCACTTCGGTGGTGCCACCGCCAATATCCACCACCATGGAACCGCTGGCCTCCGATACGGGCAGGCCGGCGCCAATGGCGGCAGCCATGGGCTCTTCGATCAGGTACACATCGCTGGCGCCCGCACCCAGAGCGGACTCCCGAATGGCGCGCCGCTCGACTTGGGTAGAACCGCAAGGCACGCAAATGATGATGCGCGGGCTGGGCCGGAAAATGCCGCGCGGATGCACCATCTTGATGAACTGCTTGAGCATTTGCTCGGTCACCGTGAAGTCGGCAATCACGCCGTCTTTCATGGGGCGAATGGCTTCGATGTTGCCAGGCACTTTGCCCAACATGGCTTTGGCTTCCTTGCCGACGGCCTGGATCGTCTTTTTACCTTGGGGTCCGCCTTCGTGGCGGATAGCAACCACAGAGGGCTCATCCAGAACAATACCCTGGCCGCGTACAAAAATCAGGGTGTTAGCTGTACCCAAGTCAATCGCCAGATCGGTAGAAAAATACCGACGAAATGCACCAAACATCAAAATTCCTCTCGGGCACAACAGGCGCGTCGGCCGGCTATCACCACAGTTTTATCGTTAAAAATCGTAAGATTAGTGTCAAGTTTCGGGTTTTTACGAGACTTAGACCAAAGGCAGGATAATAACCGATTGCCTGTGAATAACCCGCCCAGAAGAGCGGGTTCAGGCCCGATTTACCTTTGGTTTCAACTCTAAACGCACCATGTCCCTGACATCTACCGATATCGCGCGCATTGCCAATCTGGCACGCCTGGAACTGCAGCCCGCAGAAAGCGACCGTCTACTGGGTCAAATGAACGATTTTTTCGCGATTGTGGAGAAGATGCGGGCAGTGGACACCACCGGCATCACACCGCTGGCCCACCCCGTCGTGGTTCTGTCCGACATCGCCTTGCGCCTGCGGGAAGACCGGGTGAGTGAGCCCAATCAACGCGAAGCCAACCAGCGCAGTGCGCCAGCGGTGGAGCGCGGGCTCTTTTTAGTGCCCAAGGTGATTGAATAATTTAAAAAGTACACGATGACGTCCTTCAAAACCACTGACTCCCAGGACCTCCACGACCTGAGCGTCCACGCATTGACCGAGGCGCTGCGCAGCAAGCAGGTTTCGGCTGTTGAACTTGCCAGTCACTTTCTGACGCGAAGCCGCGCCCATTCAGACCTCAGCGCGTATGTCGACATTCAGGAAGAAACGACGCTGGCGCAGGCGCGCGCGGCCGACGCCCGCATTGCCCACGGCACCGCCGGGCCGCTGGAAGGGATACCCGTCGCCCACAAGGATATCTTTGTCACCAAAGACTTTGTGTCGACGGCTGGGTCACGCATGTTGAGAAGCTACCACTCGCCCTTTGATGCAACCGTGGTCGCCAATCTGGCAGCGCAGGGCGTGGTAACTTTGGGCAAGCTCAATTGCGACGAGTTCGCCATGGGTTCGAGCAACGAAAATTCGGCGATTGCGCCGGTAGGACACAGCACGGTCGAGCCCGTGCGCAACCCCTGGAATACCGAACGCATTCCCGGCGGCTCATCCGGCGGTAGCGCCGCCGCCGTCGCCGCCCGGCTCGCGCCTGCCGCGACCGGCACCGATACCGGAGGCTCCATCCGCCAGCCCGCCGCGTTTTGTGGCATCACGGGCATCAAGCCGACCTATGGCCGCGCATCACGCTACGGGATGATTGCCTTTGCCTCCAGCCTGGACCAGGCAGGCCCCATGGCCCGCTCAGCGCAAGATTGCGCCATGCTTCTGAGCGCCATGTGCGGCCCGGATCTGGACCGTGACTCCACCTCCCTTGATGTGCCCGCCGAAGACTTTTCACGGAAGCTATCAGACTCCATCGAAGGTCTGCGCATTGGCATACCCCAGGAATTTTTTGCTGACGGTTTGTCGAGCGACGTGCGGACCGCCATTGATGCGGCGCTGAAAGAATACGAAAAGCTGGGCGCCAAGCTGGTGCCCATCAGCCTGCCGCGCACCGAGCTGTCCATCCCCGTGTACTACATCATTGCGCCTGCGGAAGCCAGCTCCAACCTGAGCCGCTTCGACGGTGTCAAGTTTGGTCACCGTGCGGAGCAGTACACCGACCTGTCCGACATGTACAAGAAGACCCGCGCGGAAGGCTTCGGCGACGAGGTCAAGCGCCGCATCATGATTGGCGCCTACGTGCTGTCCCACGGTTACTACGACGCCTACTACCTGCAAGCGCAAAAAATCCGCCGGATGATTGCCGACGACTTTCAAAATGCCTTCGCGGAGTGCGATGTGATTGCGGGCCCTGTGGCCCCTACCGTTGCGTGGAAGTTGGGCGAAAAGTCGGATGACCCGGTGGCCAACTACCTGGCCGACATTTACACCCTGCCCGCCTCGCTGGCAGGCCTTCCGGGCATGAGCGTGCCGGTGGGTTTTTCGCAAAGCGTCGCCGACAAAGGCATGCCCATTGGCATGCAACTAATCGGTAATTACTTTCAGGAAGCCAAGTTGCTCAACGCCGCCCACCGCTTCCAGCAGGCCACCGACTTTCACAGCGCAAAGCCTGCGGGATATTGAACATGACAAACAACACAACACGCTCACCCTTGGTGATGGGCTACGAAGTGGTGATCGGGTTTGAAACCCACTCGCAACTCTCCACCCGGTCCAAGATTTTTTCCCGTGCGTCCACCGCGTTTGGCGCCGAACCCAACACCCAGGCCTGTGCGGTGGATCTGGCATTGCCGGGCACTTTGCCCGTAATGAACAAAGGGGCGGTGGAACGCGCCATCGAGTTCGGGCTGGCCATTGGTGCGCATATCGCCCCGGTCAGCATTTTTGCGCGCAAAAACTACTTCTACCCCGACCTGCCCAAGGGCTACCAGATCAGCCAGTTTGAGATCCCGGTGGTGCAAGGCGGCAGTGTCGAATTTTTCATGCCCGCAGTGAATGGTGTGGCCGAGAAAAAATCAGTGCGGCTGGTGCGCGCCCACCTGGAAGAAGACGCAGGCAAATCGCTGCACGAAGACTTCATCGGACAAACGGGGATTGACTTGAACCGCGCAGGCACGCCCCTGCTGGAGATCGTGACTGAGCCCGACATGCGGTCCTCGGTTGAAGCGGTGGCCTATGCCAAAGAACTGCACAAGATCGTGACCTGGATCGGCATTTGCGACGGCAACATGCAGGAAGGCAGCTTCCGCTGTGACGCCAATGTGTCGGTGCGCAAGCCCGGTGACCCGCTGGGTACGCGCCGTGAAATCAAGAACCTGAACAGCTTCAAGTTCATGCAGCAGGCGATCGACTATGAAGTTCGCTGGCAGATTGAACAGATCGAAGACGGCCATGCGATACAGCAGGCTACCGTGCTGTTCAACCCCGACACGGGTGAGACCCGCGCCATGCGCAGCAAAGAAGACGCCGCCGATTACCGCTACTTTCCTGATCCCGATCTGCCTCCGCTGTGCATTTCAGAGCAGTGGATCGAGCAAATACGGGGGCTAATGACCGAGTTGCCGCGGGTGATGGCGCAGCGCTTCGTACAGGATTTCGGTGTGCCCGAATATGACGCCACCACGCTCACGCAAAGCAAGGCGATGGCAAGCTACTTCGAAAACACCGCCAAGGCTTGCGGCCAAGCCAAGTTGGCTAGCAACTGGATCATGGGCGAAGTGTCACGGCGACTCAACGCCGACGAAATTGGCATTGAAACGGCTCCGGTTCAGGCCGCCCAACTGGCAGCGCTGATCAACCGTATTGCAGACAACACCATCTCCAACAACGCTGCCCGGCAGGTCTTTGATGCGCTATGGAATGGCGAGGGTTCTGACGTGGACGCGTTGATCGATGTCAAAGGGCTCAAGCAGATGGGTGACTCCAGTGCGCTGGAAGCCATCATCGACGAAGTGATTGCCGCCAACGCCGACAACGTGGCGCAATTCCGCGCGGGCAAAGACAAGGCATTCAACGCGCTAGTCGGTCAGATCATGAAAGCCAGCAAGGGCAAGGCTAACCCGCAAAAGGTGAACGACCTGCTGCGCAGCAAACTCTCAGCGTGAACTAGCGGCTGGGAGACGGGGAAATCGTCTTCCACAGCTGACGCAGGCGCACCAGTTCGTCGTCAAAGCGAACATTGACACGGCGACTCTCGCCTTCCTGCTCGGAGATGAACCGCTTCTGCACAGTCTGGCTCTGGATGTTTTCTTCGAGCTGTCTGCGAACGTAGGCGGGCGCTTTGCTGGGATCTTTTTTGTAGAACTCCATCTCTTCGTCGATGCCCACGCGCTGGCGGCCCAACTCTTCCAGCCGGTTGGTCGCCGCTTTGATCACGACGGAAATCTGGGCCAGTGCTTCTCCGCGTTCCTGGTCATGAACCGCCCGATTGGGGTAGCGGGTGAGCAAGGCCCGATCGCGCCGCTTTTCCTCCGCCACGCGCCCACGGTCTTCCGTTTCCCGCTTCTCTTTTTGCTCCAGCTCGGTCCGCTCTTGCGCCGTCAGGGTGGGGCCCACCTTGGTCTTTACGGTTCCGCTCGGGTTCAATACCTTTTGTTCACGATCCGTGCACTCAGGAATCGGGCGGTCTGCCGTCAACTTGCGCCCTTTGGCATCCACGCAGGTGTACACCCCTGCAATGACTGGAGACTCCTGCGCCCATGACGTTACACCCGCACTGCCCAAAACCAGTAGGGCGCATGCCGAACCGATAACATTAATTTTCATTCTCACCCTTCATCAATACCATAGCGCTCGCGATAGGCCAACACCCGTTGATGCTCCTGCCCGGAAGAACCTCCGCTGCGCTTTTCCAGATAGTGCATCAAATCGCCCAGCTTCGCAATTGCGCAGACCTGCAACCCTAACTGGCGTTGCACATATTGCACCGCGCTGTACGGCACATCATGCCCGTTTTCAGTGGCTTTCTCCTGCCGGTCCAAGGCAATCAGCACCGCGTGGGGCGTCGCACCCGCCGCTGCAATGATGGCAATGGACTCTCGCGCAGCAGTCCCTGCCGACATCACGTCATCCACAATCAATACCCGTCCCTTGAGCGGTGCGCCTACCAGTGTGCCGCCCTCGCCATGATCCTTGGCTTCCTTGCGGTTGTAGGCAAACGGCACGTTGCGCCCGCGGCGCGCCAATTCCACCGCCAAGGCGGCACCCAATGGGATGCCCTTGTACGCGGGACCAAAAACCATATCGAACTCAATGCCGCTGGCCAGCAGTCGCTGCGCATAAAATTCGGCCAAACGCCCCAGCTTGGCACCGTCGTCAAACAGGCCTGCGTTGAAAAAGTACGGACTCATGCGACCCGCTTTGGTCTTGAACTCACCAAAGCGCAGCACCCCGCATTCCACTGCAAACTCAACAAACTCCAGGGCTAAAGCGTCATGCTGAGGGTCTTGATCCGACATGGGGAATTTCCTTGTTTAAGTTAACCAGCCTGAATCTCAATGGCATCCGCTCCGCCACCAGCAAAGGACTGGAAGCCTGGCTTGCGCAGGCACAGCCTGATTGTATTTGCGTGCAGGAGGTCAAGGCACAGGCCACCGACATTGCCGGACGTTTCGAACAATTGTCCGGCCTGCACGGACACTTCCACTTTGCCGAAAAGAAAGGATATTCAGGCGTTGGCATTTACAGCAAGCACGCGCCCAGCGATGTCATTGTTGGCTACGGTTCGCCAGAGTTTGATGCCGAGGGGCGCTACGTGGAACTGCGCTTTGACACGCCTGTACGCAAGTTATCCATCATCAGCGCGTACTTTCCCAGTGGCTCATCGGGCGAAGAGCGCCAGTTGGCCAAATTCCGGTTTTTGGCGGAATTTCAGCCGCACCTGGCGGCGCTCAAGTCGCAACGGGAGTTCATTCTGTGCGGTGACGTCAACATTGCGCACCAGGAAATAGACCTGAAAAACTGGAAAGGCAACCGCAAGAACTCCGGCTTCCTGCCGGAAGAGCGAGGCTGGATGTCGCAAATGCTTACCGAACACCAGCTGGTAGACGTGTATCGACAGCTGGAGCCCTCGGCCACCGATGCGTGCTACACATGGTGGAGTAATCGGGGTCAGGCTTACGCCAAGAACGTGGGGTGGCGACTGGATTACCAAATCGCGACACCGGGTGTCGCTTCGGGCGCGCGGTCAGCGTCCATCTACAAAGATGAGAAGTTCTCGGACCACGCGCCTCTCACCGTTGGGTACGATTTCCTGCTCTGACGCAGGCAGGGCCGCCCCCAACCAGCGAGACGCGGCGGCTTAGCTAAAAACGCCGCCGTACTCTTTGCGCAGGTCCCCTTTTTGGACCTTGCCGGTACCGCCTACGGGCAACGCATCCAGAAAGATGACGTCATCAGGCACCCACCACTTGGCTACGCGCTCGGCCAGGAAAGCCAGCATCTCTTGCTTCTCCACACCCTGCCCTGGTTTACAGACCACAAACAGCAGCGGACGCTCGTCCCACTTGGGGTGTTTGACGCCAATCACTGCAGCCATAGCCACCGCCGGATGGGCGATGGCGGCGTTTTCCAGATCGATGGAGCTGATCCATTCACCACCGGTCTTGATCACATCCTTGGTGCGGTCGCGAATCTGCATGACGCCATCGGCATCAATGGTTGCAATATCGCCGGTAGGGAACCAGCCGTCCACCAAAGGCGACTTCTCGCCCTTGTAGTAGGAAGCCAGGATCCACTGCCCGCGCACCATCAGTTCACCCTGTGCCACGCCATCGCGCGGCAGAGTGGCACCCTGCTCGTCCACCACCTTGATTTCGACGCCAAACGCGCTCTTGCCTTGCTTGGCCAGCAAGGCATGCTTTTGCTCCGGCGTCCAGTCCTGGTGCTTGGGCATCAGCGTGCCCATGGTACCGATGGCGGTGGTCTCGGTCATGCCCCAGCCGTGGCGCACTTCCACATCGTAGGTGTCCATGAATTTGGCGATCAGCGACTTGGGCATGGCCGAGCCGCCCACGCCGGTGCGGCGCATGGTGCTAAAGCGCAAACCGTGTTGTTCCACATGGGCCAGCAGCGCCAGCCAGATGGTCGGCACACCGGCGCTGACTGTCACGCGCTCGGATTCCATCAATTCGTACAGGGACTTTCCGTCCAGGCGCGGGCCCGGCAACACCAGTTTGGCACCCGCAATGGGCGCCGCATAAGGAATGCACCAGGCGTTGATGTGAAACATCGGCACGACGGGCAAGATGGCTTCTTCGGCTGACAGCGACAAAATACCCGGCAAGCACCCCGACATGGCATTGAGCACGATGGAGCGGTGAGAGTACAGGGCACCTTTGGGGTTGCCGGTGGTTCCGGATGTGTAGCACAGCGCGGCACCGGTGCGTTCGTCAAACTCCGGCCACTCAAACTGCTCGCTACATGGCGCAATCAGGTCTTCATACGACATCACATTGGCGACGCCCTCAATCGCAGGCATGTGGGCCGCCTCCGACAGACACACCCAGGCGCGCACCTTGGGGCAGTGGGCCGCAATGCCCTTGATCAGCGGCGCAAAAGTGGCGTCAAACAGCATGACGCTGTCCTCGGCGTGGTTGATGATGTAGATCAGCTGCTGCGGATGCAGGCGCGGGTTGCAGGTATGCATGACCATACCGCTGCCCGAGACCGCGTAATACGCTTCCAGGTGGCGATGGTTATTCCACGCAATGGACCCTACCGCGCTCCCCTCTTCCAGGCCCAAAGTGGCCAGGGCATTGGCCAATTTTCGGGCGCGCGCCGCACATTGGGCGTACGTGTAGCGAAACAAGGGACCATGGGTCTCACGGGAAACAACTTCAGCGTCTCCAAACTGGGCGGCAGCGTGTTCGATGACGCTGGATAGAAGCAAGGGGCGGTCCATCATGAGGCCGGGCTGTAGCATGGGATATTTCTCCTGTTTGTTATGGGTCGTGAACACGCGTGGTCGTGGCGATTATGGTGGAGCAAGCGCGGCCAGACGTTTGCCCATTTCGGCCCCCAGCGCCTGCAGGCCGCTCATAGGGCGCACCATGACTTCGAAGTCGACGATTTTTCCATCGGCATCAAACTGCACCATGTCGATACCTTTGAGCGTCTTGTCGCCGACGCTGGCACTGAATTCCAGCACCACACTGAGGCCATCGGCGCTGGCCAGCTGGCGGTGGTAGGTGAAGTCGCTGAACACACCCATGACGGTGTTGAGGAACAGTGAAACCGCCTTTGCGCCGGGATAGGGCTTGTAAGCCATGGGGGAGCGAAAAACAGCATCCGGGTGCAGCAAGGTACCCAGCTCGCTCAAGTCACGCCTGGCGACCATGGCATACCACTGTTCAAGGGTGGCCAATGCGGCGCTCTGGAGTGGGGGGTTGGGATGCATGTGTTGCTCTCCTCATCATCGGTTTTGGCAGACGTTACAGTGCGACGGCGAGTTCCGTGCCCTGCTTGATTGCCCGCTTGGCGTCCAGCTCGGCGGCGACATCGGCGCCCCCTATCAGGTGCACGGCGCAGCCTGCGGCGACCAACTCGGCTTGCAATGCGCGCTGTGGCTCCTGGCCTGCACACACCACCACGGTGTCGGCGGGTATGACCATCTCACGATCGCCCACGGTGATGTGCAAACCCGCGTCGTCGATCTTCCGGTAGGTCACGCCTGCCAACATTTCGACCTGGCGGTTTTTCAGGGATGTGCGGTGAATCCAGCCGGTGGTCTTGCCCAGTCCATCGCCCACTTTTTTCGCTTTGCGTTGCAGGAGATAGACCTTGCGCGGGCTTTTTTCAATATGTTCGGGGGTCAGGCCACCACGGGTGCTGTAGCTGGTATCCACACCCCACTCGGCGAAGAACTTGGCCGGATCCTGGCTGGGGCTGGTGCCACTGTGCAGCAGGTATTCGGCCACATCAAAGCCAATGCCGCCAGCACCGATCAGCGCCACGGTCTTGCCGACAGGGCATTTGTCGCGCAGCACATCGAGATAGCCCACCACCTTCGGGTGGTTGATGCCCTCAATGTCGGGCGTGCGCGGGCTCACGCCGGTCGCCAGTACCACATGCGCATAGCCGCCGGCGGCGAGCTCCCGCGCGGTGACGCGCTGGTTGAGCGCCAGCTTGACGCCCGTGAGTTCAATCTGGCGGCCAAAGAAACGCAGAGTTTCAAAGAACTCCTCCTTGCCGGGCACCTGTTTGGCAATATTAAACTGTCCACCGATCTCGGATGCCGAGTCGAACAGTGTCACCTCGAATCCGCGCTGGGCAGCGGTCGTGGCAAAGGCCAACCCCGCGGGACCTGCGCCCACCACGGCGATGCGCCCGCGCGTGGCCGACGGCACGATGTTGAGCAAGGTTTCGTGGCAGGCGCGCGGGTTCACCAGACAGGAGGTGATCTTGCCGCCAAAGGTGTGGTCCAGGCAGGCCTGATTGCAGCCAATACAGGTGTTGATCTCGTCGGCCTTGCCTTGCGCGGCCTTCTGGATGAACAGAGGGTCCGCCAGAAACGGGCGCGCCATGGACACCATGTCGCAAAAGCCGTCCGCCAGCAGTTGCTCCGCCACGTCAGGGGTATTGATGCGATTGGTGGCTACCAGCGGAATACCCACCTTGCCCATGAGCTTCTGCGTCACCCAGGCAAACGCGCCGCGCGGCACCTTGGTGGCAATGGTGGGAATGCGCGCCTCGTGCCAGCCAATGCCGGTATTGATGATGGTGGCGCCCGCCGCTTCCACCGCCTGGGCAAGTTGCACCACCTCCTCCAGGGTCGATCCCCCTTCCACCAGATCCAGCATAGAGAGGCGGTAGATGATGATGAAGTTCTGGCCCACGCGCTCACGCGTACGGCGCACGATCTCGACGGGAAAGCGGATGCGGTTTTCATAGGATCCGCCCCACTCGTCGTCACGGTGGTTGGTGCGCGCGGCAATGAATTCGTTGAGCAAGTAGCCTTCAGAGCCCATGATTTCCACGCCGTCGTACCCTGCGGACTGGGCCAGCGTGGCGCAGCGCACAAAGTCGTCAAGGGTCTGGTGGACTTCTTCCGTACTCAGGGGGGTGGGGCGAAACGGGTTAATGGGCGCCTGCAAGGCGCTGGGGGCCACCAGTTCGGGGTGGTAGGCGTAGCGGCCAAAGTGCAGGATCTGCATGGCAATCTTGCCGCCCGCATCGTGCACCGCCTGGGTTACCACGCGGTGCTTTGCAGCCTCTTCCTCGGTGGTCATGCGGGCGCCGCCAGGCATGGGGCGACCCCGGTCGTTGGGGGCAATGCCGCCGGTCACGATCAGGCCGACGCCACCGCGGGCGCGCTCGGCGTAAAACACAGCCATGCGGTTGAAACCGTCCTTGGCCTCTTCCAGCCCCACGTGCATGGAGCCCATCAGGACGCGGTTGGGCAAGGTGGTAAAGCCCAGGTCAAGCGGGGCCAACATATGGGGGTAAGCGGTCATGGATATTTCCTCAAAAAGGGGCAAAACAGCGCGACTATGCAACCAGTTGCAGCACTGTATGGCATATCGAATCTTTATGCAACTGGTTGCATAGTTTTGAGCCTGCCCGTAGACTCCCACCATGTCTTTGTCGCACGCCGTGCTCACCTCCCTGCTGGAAAAATCGTCTTCCGGCTATGACCTCGCGCGTCGATTCGACAAGTCCATAGGCTTCTTCTGGCACGCCACGCACCAACAGATTTATCGGGAACTGGGCCGCATGGAGGCCGCCGGCTGGATTGCGTCCACCAGCGCGCCTGACGCGGGCAAAACGCGCAAGCGCATGTATCGGGTGCTGCCGCTGGGTCAGCAAGAACTGCGGCGCTGGGCGGCCGAGCCGTCTGCGCCGATTGATCTGCGCGACGAGTTCATGGTGCGCCTGCGCGCCGACGCGGCCATGGGGCCGCTGGGGCTGGACGTGGAGCTGCAACGGCGCATGGCTCTGCACCAGGAAAAACTGCAGACTTACCGCGCGATTGAGGCGCGGGACTTCTCGCAGGGGCAAGCCCTGTCCCGCGAGGCCCGCATACACCACATGATTCTCAAAAAAGGCATCCTGTACGAGGAAGCCTCCATCCAGTGGGCACAGGAAATGTTGCCCATCTTGAGTGCGCCATGACCCGATCTAACGGGTACGCGCGCGCTCGTACAAGGGCATGACGCGGGGCAAATTGGCCTGAATATCGGCAATGCGGGTGGCGCCGGCCGGGTGGGTAGACAGCCACTGCGGCGGCGCCGAGCGGTTGGCTGTTCCCATTTTTTGCCACAGGGTGACACCGGCGCGGGGGTCAAACCCGGCGCGTGCGGCCAGTTCCATTCCCACCAGATCCGCTTCGGACTCATCGGTCCGGCTGAACTCCAGCGTCAGCAGTTGGGCGCCATAGTGGGTCACCGTCTGTCCCACCTGCCCCAAGCCCAGCACCTGGCTGAGCAAATTGACACCGATGCCGGTAGCGGCGTTCTTGCCCATGCGCTCACGCGCGTGCTCCCGCAAAGCGTGGGCGATTTCGTGACCCATCACTATGGCGACCTCATCGTCGGTCAGCTTGAGCTTTTGCAGGATTCCGCTGTAAAACGCGATCTTCCCCCCCGGCATGCAAAAGGCATTGATCTGGCTGGAGCCAATCAGGTTGACCTCCCAGTTCCATTGGCGGGCGCGGGGATTCCATTCCGCCGCAAACGGAATGATCTTGCGGGCAATGCCGCGCAGGCGTTGCACCTGTGCGTTGTCCTTGGGCCCCAGCGCGTTCTTGCTGGCCGCCTGGCTGATCATCTGCGCATACTGCTGGGAGGCCGATTGCTCCACCTGATCGGCCGAAACAAGGTTGGCGAAAGCCGAGTTGCCGCCCACATCCACCCCATCACGGGCCTGGACAGGCGGCACCCCGCTCAACAAGGCGACCACGAGCAACAGCAGTCGGGGCAGTATCCATGCCGCAGGCTTCTTGGGTTTGCAGACAGACTCAGAATTCATCACGGTATTATTCCTCTATGACCACACCAACGCACGGCACGGCTCCACCGGCTGACAAGCCCACCTGGATTGCCACCCTGAAGGTGTACCTGGAGCCCGCCTCCCTGCGCATGCTGTCACTGGGGTTTTCCGCCGGACTGCCCTTGTTGCTGGTGTTCGGCACCCTGAGCTTCTGGCTGCGCGAAGCGGGCATTGACCGTACCACCATTGGATTTTTGAGCTGGGTGGGCCTGGCTTATGGCTTCAAGTGGGTGTGGTCACCGCTGGTGGACCGCATGCCCATCCCGGTTTTGACGCGCTTGCTGGGGCGGCGGCGCAGCTGGCTGCTGCTGTCGCAAGCGGTCATCGTGGCGGCCCTGGTGTTCATGTCCCTGAACGACCCCAAGCTCGCGCTGGCGCCCATCGTGTGGGGCGCACTGGCGGTGGCCTTTGGCTCCGCCACCCAGGACATTGCACTGGACGCCTTTCGCATCGAGTCGGCCAGCAACGAACGCCAGGCCGCGCTGGCCGCCACCTACCAGACGGGTTACCGCCTGGCCATGATCTGGTCCGGTGCAGGCGCACTGTGGATTGCCGCCCGCGCGGAAGTGCCCAATGCCGTCGCTGGCGCGGCCGCCGCCTACCAGCAAGGTGCGTGGCAAACCGCCTATTGGGTGATGGCCGCCAGCATGCTGCCCGGCGTTTTGACCGTATTGTTCTCGCCAGAACCCGCCCACCGGTCCCTGCCTGCAGCCAAAAACGCCGCAGACTGGATACGCGGCGCGTTGGTGGAGCCGTTTTCCGAATTCATGGGCCGCTACCGCTGGCATGCGGCACTGATTCTGGCGCTGATCGCCACCTACCGCATCAGCGACGTGGTGATGGGCATCATGGCCAATCCGTTTTATGTGGACATGGGCTACACCAAGGACGAAGTGGCCGCAGTGACCAAAATCTACGGCGTGGTCATGACCCTGGTGGGCGCCTTTGTGGGTGGTGCACTGGCCATGCGCATGGGGGTGATGCGGGTGATGATGCTGGGCGCGGTACTGAGCGCGGCCACCAACCTGCTTTTTGCCTGGCTGGCTGGCCAGGGACATGACGTGCATGGCCTGATTTTTGTGATTTCTGCCGACAACCTCGCCAGCGGCATTGCCTCGGCAGGCTTCATTGCCTACCTGTCATCGCTGACCAATGTGAATTACTCCGCCACCCAGTACGCTCTGTTCAGCTCCATGATGCTGCTCTTGCCCAAGTTCGTGGCAGGCTACTCTGGCGTGTACGTGGACCATTTCGGCTACAGCAGCTTCTTTACCGCCACCGCGCTGCTGGGCATTCCGGTACTAGGGCTGGTGTGGCTGACTTCCAGGATCAAATAAGCGCCTGGCCCCCGTGGAATATGCGCATATAGCTATATATTTGATAGCAAAGTTGCATTTACCCAACTTTACCGTGGCTTCAAGTGCCGCGCATATGCCTGGCAACAGGCAGGGATAGACTGTGCGCATGAGCCAACACCTATTGCTGATTGAGGACGATGCCCGCCTGGCCGCCATGGTGGCGCAATACCTGGAGCAGTCCGGCTACACCGTGAGCTGCGCAGGCGACGGCCTGACCGGGTTGGCACAACTGGGCAATTCTCCCAATGGGGTGGCAATCGATTTGGTTCTCCTGGATTTGATGCTTCCCGACATTGACGGGCTGGAAGTGTGCCGCCGTATCCGCGCCCTGCCCACCGGTCAGGCGCAGGTGCCGGTCTTGATGCTCACCGCCAAGGGCGATGCCATGGACCGCATCATCGGTCTGGAGATTGGCGCCGACGACTACCTCCCCAAACCGTTCGAGCCCCGGGAGCTGCTGGCGCGCATCCGCGCCGTGCTGCGCCGCCGTGTCGAAGGCCCGGTGCCTGACAGCAAGTCTTTGCACTTTGGCTCGCTGGAGATCGACCGCGACGCCAGAACCGTATCGGTCAGTGGCGCGGTGTGCGATCTGACTTCGTATCAGTTTGACCTGCTGGTCGCGTTGGCTGAACGTGCAGGGCGGGTGCTGACACGTGACCAGATCATGGAAGCCGTGCGCGGTCGTGAGCTCGATGCTTTTGACCGCTCGATTGATGTGCACATGGGCCGTATCCGCGCCGCCATCGAGGCTGACCCCAAAGCACCCAAACGCATTCTGACCGTGCGGGGTGTGGGCTACGTTTTTGCGCGACAGCAAGACTGAGTCCCTGCAGTCCGGTCTGCCCCATGTTCTTCCAGAAACTCTATGTGCGCATCTGGCTGGCAGTCGTGCTGGCCGTGGCCGTGCTCACGCTTATGGTGGGCTGGGCCTGGCGCATGGCGGCCGATCCGCCATTGCGGGAAGTAGTGGTACGCAACGAAACCGGTCAGGTGATTGGCGGCGGCCTTGCTCGCCTGGGGCGCCCGAATGGACCACACGGCGAACGTATGCGCGAAGGCCCTGAATTTGAGGTGCGCATGCATGACGGGCAAACGATGAACCTGCATTTGCCTCGGCCGCCGCCGTCGTCATGGCGCGCGCCTTTTGGTTTCTTCTGGACGCTAGGCTTGGTCGGAGTGGCAGTGGCGCTGGGCACCTATCCCATCATTCGCCGGCTCACCCGCAGGCTGGAGGTTCTTCAACACAGCGTGGAGCAATGGGGTGACGGCAACCTCAGTGTGCGCGTGCCAGTCGCGGGGAACGACGAGGTCGGCTTTCTGGCCAGTCGCTTTAACCACGCAGCGCAGCAAATCGAAACGCTGGTGAAAGCGCGCGATGCCTTGCTGGCATCACAAAAATCGCTGCTGGCCAACGCCTCTCACGAATTGCGTTCGCCATTGACACGTATCCGCATGGGCCTGGAATTCATGGGCACTGCGCGTGACACAGCATCCGGCCAGGCAAAGGATGAAATTGCCCGCAACATTGGTGAACTGGATCAGCTGATCGAAGAAATCCTGCTGGCAAGCCGCCTGGATGCCAAAGAAGCGGATCTGGGCACTGTCGAATCGGTCGATCTGATGGGTTTGACGGCGGAGGAATGCGCACGCACAGGCGTCGCGCTGGACGTGCAGATTGTCGGTGGCGAGCTCCTGGTGCCGGGCGTCAGCAAGCTGCTGCGCCGCGCCGTTCGCAACCTGCTGGAAAACGCCAGTCGCTATGGCAACGGTGACGCCACCCTGACGCTGACCCAGGACCGGCAGGTCGCGGTCATCCGGGTGTGCGACAACGGTCCCGGCGTGCCTGCTGCGTACCAGGATCGCATTTTTGAGCCCTTTTATCGCTTGCCAGGCGCGTCCGAGCGCGACGGCGGAGTGGGTCTGGGGTTGGCCTTGGTGAAATCCATCGCCCTGCGCCATGGCGGCACCGTCGGCTGCAGTAACCAGCCGCAAGGCGGTGCGTGTTTCGACATTCGATTGCCACTGGCGACCTGAAAACGTTTCAGGGCGTGGCTTTGAGAAACACATCCCGGTCCGGAGCGAAATTCGCATGCAAGGGCAGCAAGGCGCCGCCCAGTGCCCGCGCATCAGAACCCACACTCCCGGCAATCACCCGGCTTGGCCAAAGGCCTTCCCAGTTGTACCGACCCAGTGCGTCATTCGTTCTCGCGATCAGGCGTTGCAGCATGGTGATGCTGAATGAGCCGTCAAGAACCACCGCCCCGACATCCAGAAACGCAGTTCCACTGACCACGCAATGGGCCAGCCCCAGGGCTGCACTGGCAATCCATTCATCGGTTTGCACCAGATAGGGCGGCGACAGGGCACGGTCGTCGTAGGCCGCGCTGGGCTCCAGCCCCACGCTTTTGAATCGCTGCTCCAGTTCCCACAACGAGGCGCGCGCAATCAGTTGCTCCGGGGCACTGCCCGTGCCGCTGGCGACTTGCAGCGGCAGCGATGCCACGGCCCCCGCGTTGCCATGCACCCCACCATGCAGATGCGAGTTGATCACCAGCCCCCCCCCCACGAACGTGTCAACAAACAGGTACAAAAAACTCTTCAGATCGCGGCCACGGCCCGCCACCAGCTCGGCAATACAGGCCGCTGAGGTGTCCTTGACGAAACTCACTGGCGTCTCGGTCATGGCCTGCACTTCTGCACAGAGGTCGATCTGGTTCCAGTGGTCGGACGTGGCCTGCGAAAGCCCCAGCATCTTGTGCCAACCACCCATGTTGAACGGGGCCGCCACGCCCACACCCACCAGACGCGATCCCAAGGCCCCCAGACCCACCTGAATGGCATGCATCCGCGTGCGGATGACTGGCAGCAGAGTCTGCGCGTCAGGAAAGTCGTAGTTCAGGGTTTCACGTTTGCGCACGGCGCCGGTGAAGTCAACCAGCAGCCAGTCTGCACTGCGCCTTCCGATCTTGATTCCCAGGGAGAAGGCCCCATCCGGATTCAGCGCCAGCGGCACGGAAGGCTGGCCAATGCGCCCGCGCACGGGGTCGTGGCGAATCAGCAAGCCGTCGTCTTCCAGCCGCGTGGTGATCAGGCCGATGGTTTGTGCTGTCAGCCCTGTCAGCCGGGCCAATTCGGCTTTGGGTACGCTGCCATTGAGCCGAATGGCTTGCAACACCACGCGCTCATTGAATTGCCGCATGCCGACATGGTTGGAACCGCGCGGGCGCAGCAGTGTGGGCGAGACCATTTCTGCCAGTGGTGGCGTGGGGGGCAAAACAAGGGGATTGGAATCGGCAGAGGTCATGGCCGGAGATTCTCACCGATCACGCCTTTTCGCATTAAAAAGTTACCAAACGGTTGCAACTCGCCGGTGATGACGATTCCAAACGCCTTGCGGGCGCGCGCGTAGAACGCCAAACGCTCAATCGGCTCTGCCGACTGGTCGGGTAGAAAATAGGGCTCCACTTCGGCCAACACCTCGCGCTGCAAGGCGGAGCGGTAGTCCGCCGGGGTATCGCTCACCTGCATGTACCCCACCGGATGGCGCTCGTCGGCCACCAGCGGCAAAACGGATGTAATGGCCTGCACGACGCGCAGCATGCCGGTACCCGGCAGGCGCAGCAAAGGCTTGCCCGCTGCCAACTGGACGGCTGTGAAATTGGCATCCACCAGCACCAGGCAGTCGTCATGGCCCATCTCCATCAGGAGCTTGAGCAGATCAGGCGTCAACAGGGGGTCAATGCCTTTAAGCAAGGGCGTTCTCCGGTAGCTCTTCCACCGACTTGGCGCCCGTCATTACGGCAACGGTATCGCTCATGCTGATGTATTTGGGGTTGACCACTGCCGCACGCTTGCCCAGACGGGCAATGTGGATGCGGTCTGCCACTTCAAACACGTGCGGCATATTGTGTGAAATCAGCACTACCGGCAGGCCCTTGTCGCGCACCCGGCGAATCAGTTCCAGCACCATGTTGCCTTCCTTCACACCCAGTGCTGCCGTGGGTTCATCCATGATCACCACATGCTGCGCAAACGCGGCTGCACGGGCCACGGCCACGCACTGGCGCTGGCCGCCCGAGAGCGTCTCCACCGCCTGCGTCATGGAACGAATGCCGACCTTGAGGTCGTTCATGCGGGAGATGCTCTCTTCCAGCATTTTTTTCTTGTCCAGCAGGCGCAGGAACTGGCCCATGAATCCGGGGCGCAACAACTCGCGGCCCATGAAGAGGTTCTCGGCGATCGTCATGGCAGGCGCTACGGCCAGGTCCTGGTAGACGGTCTCTATGCCGGATCGGCGTGCGTCGATGGGGCTGCGGAAATGAATCGGCTTGCCGTCCAGAAGAATCTCGCCTTGGTCGGGAATGGTGGCACCCGACAGGCATTTGATCAGCGAGGATTTGCCCGCACCGTTGTCGCCAATGACGGCCAGAATTTCACCGGCGCGCAGCTCGAAGTCCACGCCGTCCAGGGCAGTCACCTGACCATAACGCTTGACCAGCCCTTTGGCCTGCATCACGATTTGAGGAGTTTTCGGGCTCATCAACGGACTCCCTTGCGCGACATTTGGTCCGTGGCAACCGCCAGAATCACCAGGATGCCAGTGACCAGAATTTGATAGACAGACGACACGCCCATCAGCGTCAGCCCGTTGCGGAACACGCCCACAATCATCGCGCCCACCAGGGTGCCCAAAATGATGCCACGCCCTCCGAACAGGCTGGTGCCGCCCAGCACCACCGCGGTGATGGCGTCCAGATTTTCGGTTTGCCCGGCGTTAGGGTCGCCGGCACCGGTGCGCGCTACCGACAAGAGCGATGCAATTCCATAGAACACGCCAGCGAGCACATATACGCCCAGCAGAACGCGGTCAGTCGGGATGCCGGTGAGGCGCGTTGCCTCCGGGCTGTTACCCACGGCATAGATGTGGCGACCCGGCGCGGTTTCCCGTAGCCAGAGCCATGTGACCAAATAGAGTGCCAGCATCAGCAGCACGCCGTAGGCAATGGAGGTGCTTCCCATCTTGAGGGTGTTCCCCAGGAAGGTCATGCCTTCGGGGATGTCCGTCACCGTTTGCGACCTGGAGTAGAGCTGCGTGATGGCAAATGCGATATTGAGGGTACCCAGCGTCACGATGAACGGTGGCAGCTTGATGCGCGTCACCAGCAGGCCATTGAGCAGACCGAAAAGGGTGGTCGCCGCGATGCCGCAGGCAATGGCCACGGGCGCGGAGAGACCGTAGTCGGCAGCGAACTTGGTCATCACGATGCCACCCAGAGCCATGACCATGCCACACGATAAGTCAATGCCAGCAGTCAGAATGATCAGTGTCTGGCCGATGGCGATCACACCGACCACCATGACCTGCTGCAGGATCAGCGAAAAATTCTGGAGCGACAAAAACCGGTCGCTCTGGGTTGCAAAGAAGATGCAGGCCAGAAGCAGGGCAATGAAGGGGCCCAGCGTTGCGATGGGGGGGAGCTTGGGGGTGGACGTGTTCATATTAGCTGCGCAGCGCCCGATTCAAGGGCGCTGCATGTCTAACTTACTTATTGCCCCAGCACAGGTCGGTGCCGGTTTTCACGTCTTTGCTGTCCACGCCGGGCATGGATTTGGCGGCAATCAGCGTCACACCCGTGTCGGTGTAGCCGCTGGCCTTTTTGCCGGTCTTGGCGTATTCCACACCAGCGGCTACGCCCATGGAAGCCATCTTCAAGGGGTATTGCTGCGAGGTTGCGGTGATCACGCCAGCGGCTACATCCTTGATACCCGCACAGCCGCCGTCCACCGACACGATAACCACACCTTTCTCTTTGCCCGCGGCCTTCAGAGCCTTGTAGGCACCGGCTGCGGCTGGCTCATTGATGGTGTACACCAGGTTGATGCCAGGGTTCTTTTGCAGGCAGTTTTCCATACCGGTCTGGCCCTTGGCTGCATCGCCAAAGCTGTCCGCCATGCACACCACTTCGGAAGGTTGCGCCAGGTCGTTGCTCTTGGCGTCCAGCGATTTCAGGCCATAGCCTTGCAAGAAACCATTGTGGCGCTGCGCACCCACCGGGTGGCCCGGGAACAGGTCGAGCGTAGCAATCACTGGCTTCTTGTCGCCCAGAGCGGCTTTGGCGTATTGTCCAATCAACACGCCGGCCTTGAAGTTGTCGGTAGCAAACAAGGCATCCACCGCGCTGACCGGATCGGTCGGGCTGTCCAGCGCGATGACCATCACGCCTTGGGCTTGCGCTTTCTTGATGGCGGGGATGATGGCTTTGGCGTCGCTGGGGGTGATCAGGATCGTCTTGGCTCCGGCGGCAATCATGTTTTCCATGGCCGTGATCTGGCCCGCGTTGTCGCCGTCGATCTTGCCCGCACCGCTGAGCACTTTGGCACCCAGTTTCTTGCCTTCGGCTTCAGCGCCTTCTTTCATCTTCACAAAGAAGGGGTTGCTGTCGGTCTTGGTGATCAGCCCGATCACGGGATCAGCCGCAAATGCGCTGGAAGCAGCCAGGGCCAGGACGGTCAGAGTCAGTACGGTCGCTTTTTTCATTCAGTGTCTCCTCGGAGGATATGCAATCAGGTTTGTGCTTGTCAGGTGCCTTGGCCCCTGGGTTTTTACGCTTTACGTCGTAGCGTGGCTGAACTATAGTTGGAAACTACTTACTAAATCAAGTTGCTTTAGTTATGGAAAACCCTGATATGACCCAAAATAATCCACCCCTGCAAGTCGCCACAGCTGGCGAGGCTTTAATCGACCTGATTCGCAACGCTGATGGCCGTTTTGACCCGTGCCTGGGTGGTGCGGTCTACAACCTCACGCGCGCTCTGGCCCGCCAGGGCGTCGAAACGCTTTACCTCAATCCCCTCTCAAGCGACCGTTTTGGGCGCCAGCTGGAAGCCGGCTTGCGGGATGATGGCGTGCACCTCGCGGTCCCGACCCCGGTATCGCAAGTGACGTCTCTGGCCGTGGTGGGCGTCAACGCCCAGGGGCACCCGGACTATTCCTTCTACCGCGAGGGAGTGGCTGACCGGGCCACCACCGCAGTGGATATGGTGCGGGCCTGCGCGCAGGCCGAGACCCTGTCCGTGGTGTGTACCGGCGCGCTGGCTTTGTCTCCCGACGACGCCGCAACTTACCTGCCGTGGTTGTCCGCACAGCGCCAAGCCGGGCGCACGGTGGTGATTGATGCGAACTTGCGACCCTCCGTGATGCCTGACCTGGATCTGTATCGCCGCCATGTGCTCTCTGCGCTGCACTATGCAGACATCATCAAGGTGAGCGATGAAGACCTGGAGTGCCTGAAGCTGCCAGGCACCAACGCCATCGAGCGCGCCCGCTATTTGCTTCGCCACAGCAGCGCACACTTCGTGGCACTCACCCGCGGGGGCGATGGCGCCAGTCTGCTAACCCGCCACGGCCCGACTTTTCATGCCCATGAGACCGAAAAAATTGCTGTGGTTGACACCGTGGGCGCGGGCGACTGCTTTTTGGCGGGACTGGTCGCTGCACTGCTGGAAAGCGCACTTCCCCGGGACTGGGGTTCTGCCGACGTGACCGCCCAACAGGCCTATGACCTGCTTTGCAATGCGGTTGCCAGTGCCAGCATTTGCGTCATGCGCCGCGGCTGCGTGCCACCCACGCGCGACGAAGTGCGGCAGCGGCTGGGCAGCACCGCCATGGAATGCACGCAAAGCCTTCTCTCACCTGCCGCGCCATGACATTGCCCCCAGCGTGCCTGGTCCGCACACGACAGTTGATTGCGTCCGGCCAGCGCAAAATCCTGGGTATTGTCGCGCCGCCCGGCGCCGGCAAATCGACGCTGGCGGCCACTCTGGCGTCGGCCTTTGCGCTGGACACTTGTATCGTGCCCATGGATGGATTTCATCTCGCCAACACCGAACTGGCTCGTCTTGGCAAGGCAGCACGCAAGGGTGCGCCCGACACCTTTGACAGCGCCGGCTATGTCGAATTGTTGCGCCGAATCAAAACGCAGCAACCCGGCGAAACCATTTACGCCCCGGAATTCCGACGCGAGTTGGAGGAGGCGGTGGCAGGCGCCATCGCCGTGCAAGCCCACATTCCGTTAGTCATTGCGGAGGGCAACTACCTTCTGCTGGAGGACGAGCCCTGGGCTCAGATTCGCGGCATTCTGGATGAAGTCTGGTACCTGGAAGTGGATGGTGCGGTGCGTCTGGAACGGCTGTTGAACCGACACATGCACTTTGGCCGCAGCCGCGAACAGGCCCTGGAGTGGATCGCCCTGACCGATGAGCCCAACGCACGGCGTATTGAAACAACGCGCCATCGCGCCGACCTGATAGTTAAAGGCAATGAAGATTCGGCAGACCCCACAAATATCAAATGACTTCTTTGCGTTTTCGCAAAAAAAAGCCCCAAATTCACCCGAATGGGGGATACCGGAACAACCGCAAACCCCCTACAGTTCATCCAGCTGCTGTCACAGTTCACAAGGATCGAAGCCAAACCAGCCAATAGGTTTGCTTCAACAGGTTCCAACGACGTCCCTTCGGGGACTTTTATAAAGCCACCCTCGGGTGGCTTTTTTTTGTCTGCCGGTCGCCCGGTCTAGCGACCTGCCTTGAAGTTGGTAAAAGTGCGGGTCTGCACCTTGCGTACTGCCTGCGGCAGGGCATCGGGCGCCACCATGGTTTTGGTTGCTGCAGCATCCAGGAAAATGCTCTTGTTCTCCGCGACATCCTTTTTCACGAACTTCAGCGAAGCCGCGTTGGGGTTGGCATAAAACACCTTGTTGGTCAGCGACGCATGCACTTCAGGGCGCAGGATGTAATTGATGAACAGATGGGCGTTCTCTACGTGCTTCGCATCCTTGGGGATGGCCATCGTATCAAAGAACAGCGTGGCGCCCGTCTTGGGCACCAGCGCCTCAATCACGACAGGGGTCTTGCTCCTGGTCTTGGCCTCTGCCGCACGGTTGCGGGCAATGTTGATATCCCCCGAGAAACCCATCACCAGGCAGGTAGCACCACTGGCCATTTCTTCGATGTACCCGGACGAAGAGAAACGCGTCACATAGGGGCGAATCGCCTTGAGCACGCCAGCGGCAGCTGCATAGTCGGCTGGATCTTTGCTGAATGCGGGCTTGCCGGCATACATCAATGCCGCCGGAATCACCTCGGAGGCCGAATCGAGCACGCTCACGCCGCAGCTTTTGAGCTTGCTGACGTACTGGGTGTCAAACAGCAGGCTCCAGGCGTTCTCCGGCATGGGCGTGTCGCCCAGTGCGGCCTTGACCTTGTTGACGTTGATACCCACCGTCACGTAGCCCCACAGCCAGTCCACCAGGTATTCGTTGCCCGGGTCTACCTTTGCGAGTTGCTCCAGCAAGCCTTTGTCCAGGTTGCCCCAGTTGGTGAGCTTGCTGCGGTCTATCTTTTGTAGCAGGCCGCCTTCAATCTGCGTTTTGGCAAAGTGCGAGCCGGGCACCACGATGTCATAACCCGAACGGCCCGCTACCAGCTTGGCGTGCAGGATCTCGTTGTTGTCGTAGTTGTCGTAACGGACCTTGATGCCCGTTTCTTTCTCGAAATTCTTGATCGTGTCTTCGGCGATGTAGTCCGACCAGTTGTAGATGTTGAGCTCCTTGGGCTCGGCGGCGTGCGCGCCCACGGCGGCTAACACGGCACTGGTGACGAGCGCCAGGGAGACGCTTAACTGTTTCAAACTCTTGGCCATGGGAATCTGTCCTTTCGGTCGGGTTGGTAAAAACAATGGGCAGCTGCCCTGCGGGAATCACCAAAATGATAGCAAAGCGGGTACGGATTCCGGATTTAATAGAAAAAGAGGCCCTGGCCCCCGTCGCTACTGCGCAAGCAGCTACAAAAACTGTAGCACTCGCTGCGGCTTGATGTCCACCAGGCACCGCGTATGGCCCAGCGGGCACTCCCGCGCAAAGCAGGGCGCGCAGTCCAGCGGTGGCTGGTAGGCGGGGTCATTTTTGAGCCACAGTACGTGGGCTTGTGGACTGAGCGGCGGCGTATGCAGCGGGCTCGATGAACCGAACAAAGCGACCTGGGGTACACCAAAAGCCGCCGCCACGTGCATCAGACCTGAATCATTACTGACCATGGCTTTGGCAGCCGAGATGGCAGCGAGCGCCTGATCCAGCGACGTGCGCCCAGACCAATCCAGGCAATGCCCGCCCTGCCCTGCATTCGCCGCATGGGCAATTTCAGCGCACAGTGCGGCCTCTTTGGCGGACCCCAACAGCACCACAGGAAGGGGCAACTGCCGTGCCAACTCGGCAAAATGCGGTGCGGGCCAGCGCTTGGCCGGGCCGTATTCGGCACCCGGTGCAAACACGTAGTAGCTGCCGCGCTCCAGCTGCAAACCCGCCAACACGCCGTCCACACCCGATGCTTCCAGATGCAGCTGGGGGCGGTCGTTGGCCACATCGCTCTCGCCGCTCAACGCAGAATAGAAAGCCACCATAGGTGGGCGCTGGCCTTTGGGCGGGTTTGCCAGGCGGTGCGTCAGGACCCCCACGCGCGCCTCACCCCGGTAACCTACCCGCTTGGGAATGCCCGCCCACCAGGGCAGCAACGCGCTTTTCAAGGAATTGGGGCAGACATAGGCCGTGTCGAACTGCCCACGTAACTGACGCGCCAGGGTGCGCCGGGCACCCCATTGCAGACCACCGTGGGCAAACGGCAATTCAATCACTGCAGCCACCTGGGGCATGGCCCGGTACACCGGGGCCACCCAGGGCAACGCAGCCACCGTGAGGGTTTGGCCCTGCGCGTGCAGGCGCCGCATGAGCGGCTCGGTCATCACCGCGTCCCCAATCCATTGGGGGGCAATGACCAGTGCCGAGCGTCGTTGCAAGGTCAATGCCCTGCGAAGTGCTCGCCGTCCTTGAGTTTGTACACGGTGCCGCAATACGGGCACTTCGCCTCACCGGTGTGCGCCACATCCAGGTACACCTTGGGGTGCGTGTTCCAGGTTTGCATGTTGGCCAGCGGGCTGGGGCAAAACACGCCACCCTGGTGATTCAGGTCTTTGGCCAGCAGTTCAATCGGTGCTTGTGTCATGGGGATCAGACTTTGGTGAGCCAATGGGCGTACTTGGGGTTGCGGCCGTTGACGATGTCAAAAAACGCCGCCTGGATTTTTTCCGTGATGGGGCCGCGCGAACCGCTGCCGATTTCAATGCGGTCCAGTTCGCGAATCGGCGTCACCTCGGCGGCGGTACCGGAGAAAAACGCTTCGTCAGAGATGTAGATCTCATCCCGGGTAATAGGCTTTTCCTTGAGCTCGATGCCCAGATCCTGACAGATCGCGAAGATGGTGTTGCGCGTGATGCCGTTGAGCGCGCCCGCGCTGGAATCGGGGGTGTAGACCACGCCCTTGCGCACGATGAACAGGTTTTCGCCCGCGCCTTCCGAGGCAAAGCCTTGCGGATCCAGCAACAAGGCTTCGTCATAGCCCTCGTCGGTGGCTTCCATGTTGGCCAGGATGGAGTTGGTGTAGTTGCTCACCGCCTTGGCGTGAATCATGGTGATGTTGACGTGGTGGCGGGTAAAGCTGCTGGTCTTGACACGGATGCCGCGCTTCATGCCGTCCTCACCCAGGTACGCACCCCAGGTCCAGGCCGCCACCATCAGGTGAATCGAGTTGCCCTTGGGGCTCACGCCCAGCTTCTGCGCGCCGATCCACGTGAGGGGGCGAATGTAGCCGCTCTCCAGATGGTTCTCACGCACCACGGCGATCTGGGCGTCCATCACCTCTTGCGGGGTGAACGGAATTTTCATGCGCAAGATTTTGGCGCTATTGAACAGCCGCTCGGTGTGCTCTTCCAGGCGGAAAATGGCTGTTCCGTTGGCCGTGTTGTAGGCGCGCACGCCCTCAAAGGCGCCGCAGCCGTAGTGCAGCGTGTGGGTCAGCACATGAATCTTGGCATCACGCCATTCGACCATCTGGCCATCCATCCAGATTTTTCCGTCGCGGTCTGCCATTGAGGGAGGTAGGGAGCTCATCGATTGTGTCCTTGGGGTCGTGGTCTTTGAAATGCCGATTTTACGGCTGGCAAGGATCGGTTCCCAGGCCAACCGGCTGTCTTCGCGTCAGGGACGCAACAATTCCCACTGGGCAAGCGCGCCCCGGGCGAACGTGCACCGCACCCGCACGTTTCCGCCATCGGTCCATTGGTAGACCTCGGGGTCGCCGTTCGGTGGAGAAACACATTGCCCCAACGCGCGGGTAAGGGCCAGCACCTGCAGCAGGGTCATGCCGCGCTGCAAGCGCGCATGGAGCATTACAGCGCTGGAAACCGTGCCCACCGGGCGACCGGCGGTACGCCGCAAGACCAGCAGCATGCGGGTCATGTGCAGCAAAACCCACATCACCAGACCGCCAGCAGCCAAGGCAACTCCGCCCCAGCCGTACGTGCGGTAACCGAGCACCGCCAGCGCTACGGCGACCAACGCTGCACCGCCCTGCGCAACTGCAGGGTTATTGCGAAAATTCAGAAAAAACACGGGTTAGAACGTTTCCCAATCGTCATCACCCTTGCTGCCGCTCGCCTTGGTCGACGGGTGGTTCAGGGCAGGTGGTGCCACCTTGGCATGCAGAACTGGTGCCATCGGGTGTGCAAGCGCTGGTTTGCGTGCGGGTGCCGGCATAGCCTTGGGACGTGCAGGTGAAGCCACTGAGCGGAGAGCTGCACGGGGAGCGGCCCGTTTCACCGCAGGCTTGGGCGCCCGCACTATGGTGGTAGCGTCGAGCTTGAAGGCGGCCACCACACCTGCCAGACGGTGGGCCTGGTCTTTCATGCTGGACGCGGCGGCGGCGGACTGCTCCACCAAGGCGGCGTTCTGCTGCGTCATCTGATCCAGCTGGCTGACTGCCGCGTTGACTTGCGCGATGCCGTCCGCCTGTTCGGACGCAGCCGCCGTGATTTCGCCCATGATGTCAGTGACCCGCTGCACCGAACTGACGATTTCCGTCATCGTCTGCCCGGCCTGGGCTACCAGCACGGATCCGCCTTCCACCTTCTCGACGCTGCTGTTGATCAGCGCCTTGATTTCCTTGGCCGCGTCTGCTGATCGGCCCGCCAGACTGCGCACTTCACTGGCGACCACCGCAAAGCCCCGGCCCTGCTCTCCTGCGCGGGCAGCTTCCACGGCAGCGTTCAGCGCCAGGATGTTGGTCTGAAAAGCAATGCCATCGATGACGCTGATGATGTCGGAGATCTTGCGCGAGCTGACGTTGATGTCATTCATGGTGGAGACCACCTGGCTCACCACCTGGCCACCCCGCTGCGCCACCTGCGCGGCCGAAGCGGCCAACTGGTTGGCTTGCCTTGCGGAATCCGCGGATTGTTTGACGTTGGATGTGAGCTCCTGCATGCTGGATGCGGTCTCTTCCAGGTTGGCAGCGGTTTGTTCGGTGCGCGCCGACAGGTCGTTATTGCCCGCTGCAATTTCCTCACTGACGTCCGCAATGCTGTCCGTCCCCTGGCGCACATCAGCGACCAGATGCACCAGCTGATCCCGCATGTGGGCGATCGCGCGCATCATGTCACCAAACTCGTCGCCCCGATTCACCTCCACCTGGACGCTGAGGTCCCCACTGGCAATGGTTTCAGCCACAGTAATGGCGTCGCGCAAAGGCTGGCGGATCTGCTTGATGAGAACCCAGGTTCCCAACACCAGCAGGAGGAGCAGCGTCATCACCAACCCACGGGTCAACCAGTTATTGACAACGCGCTCGGCCTGGAATTCGTCGGTCATACGCGCGTTGGCACCCTTCTGCAGGTCACTGAACTCCTGCAGGGAACTCACGTACTTGTCCACCATGGGCTGCAAACCAGACTTGAGTTCAGCTGCCGCTGCAGCCTGGTCGCCAGCACCCTTGAGTTCGCGCACCTTGGCCAACGACACCAGCGCCACCCGCCGCTCCTCGGCGATCCGGTCAAACAGCGTTTTTTCGGCTGCATTCAGCCCAATGGCTTCGACCTGCTTCTGGATCTCGGTAATTCGCGCACTGGTAGCCGGTATCTGTGCCTTGAACAGCTCATCCACAGCCGGGTCCGGGGTCGCGGCGCTGGCCATGATTCGGGTGAGTTGGGTTTCCACCAACCCCGACCATTGAAGAGACAAATTGGTTTTTTTGCCCTGGGTCTCAAAAGCCAAGTCGGCGCGTGATTGCACCGCACTGCTTCTCTGAGTGGCAAATACCAGGGTAAAAACCAGCAGCGCCATGACAACGCCAATAAAGAGCCACAGCTTGGCCCCCAACGAAAGATTTGTGCTTTTCATAATATTCAATGCCAGATGGAGATGCTTATTGAAGCATACGCAGGTCAACGCCGAGGCGCAAGCACAAGCCGGCCGGGACTTATCCCAGCCCGCGCACCACTTCCATGGCCTGCTCCACCCGCTCAACCGCGTGAATCGTCAGGCCCTCAATGGGCTTCTTCGGTACATTGGCTTTGGGTACCACGGCCACAGTGAAGCCGAGTTTGGCCGCCTCTCTAAGCCGCTCCTGCCCGCGCGGTGCGGGGCGCACCTCGCCTGCCAGACCCACTTCTCCGAAGGCAAAAAAGCCCTTGGGCAAGGCCTTGCCGCGCAAGCTCGACGTAATGGCCAGCAGTACGGCCAGGTCCGCTGCGGGTTCGCTGATACGCACACCGCCGACCGCATTGACAAACACATCCTGGTCCATGCAGGCCACACCGGCGTGGCGGTGCAGCACAGCCAGCAACATGGCCAGGCGGTCCTTGTCCAGGCCCACCGAGAGGCGTCTGGGTGAAGGTCCGCCACTGTCGACCAGCGCCTGGATTTCCACCAGCAGCGGGCGCGTGCCCTCCAGCGTGACCATGACGCAGCTTCCAGGCACCGGTTCGCTGTGTTGGCTCAGAAAAATGGCACTGGGGTTGGAGACGCCCTTGAGGCCTTTCTCCGTCATGGCGAACACGCCAATCTCGTTGACCGCGCCAAAACGGTTCTTGATGGCGCGCACCAGGCGAAAACTGCTGTGGGTGTCGCCTTCAAAGTACAGCACGGTGTCCACCATGTGCTCCAGCACGCGTGGCCCGGCCAGTGCACCCTCCTTGGTCACATGCCCCACCAGCACAATAGCGGTTCCACTGGACTTGGCGCAACGGGTCAGGTGCGCCGCGCATTCGCGAACCTGCGCTACCGAGCCGGGGGCGGAGGTGAGCTGGTCGGAATACACGGTTTGAATGGAGTCGATCACCGCCACATCGGGTTGCAGCGTCTCGATCGTGGCGAGTATTTTATCCAGTTGGATTTCCGCCAGCACCTTGACTTGCGAGGCGTCCAGCCCCAATCGGCGCGAGCGAAGGGCCACCTGCGCGCCGCTCTCTTCTCCTGTCACATACAAGGTTGACTGGCCGCTGCGCTGCAGGGAATCCAGCGCCTGCAGCAGCAGCGTGGATTTGCCGATACCGGGGTCGCCGCCAATGAGGACCACCGCGCCTTCGACCATGCCACCCCCCAGTACCCGGTCCAGTTCATCCTGGCCGGTGGGCGTGCGCTGCACATCCGTGGCATCAATATCTGCCAGCGTGGTCACTTCAGCGGTTTTGGCGAGCGACTGAAACTGGGATGTGTAGCGGTTTTTGGTGGGCGCAGCCGTCTCGGCAACCGATTCCACCAGCGTATTCCAGGCACCGCAACTGGGGCACTTACCCAGCCATTTGGGTGTAGTACCGCCGCACTCGTTACAGGTGTAGATCGTTTTTTCTTTGGCCATAGCCTGATATTACTGTATAAAAATACAGATCAATCCATGCAAGCCGCCAGCACAGGCGGCAGGAAGTACGCCCAATTAACGAGGAATTCGGTCGCGCGCCCGGCGCACCTTGTCAGCGTTCACCGCCACCCGCACCGCCTCAAAATTGAGGGGCGCCTGAATCGCGTAGGCGGCATCGGCGGTGTTTTTCGCCGTATAGGCCGCAACGGGCATACCCACCTTGTCCACAATACTCACCACCCAGGGGGTGTTGGCGCGCTCCCCGCGCTGTACCGACACGGCGGTCTCGCCAGTGGCCAGCATGACATAGCTCCCCGGCGGGTAAAAGCCCGCCGCCTGCGCCATGGCCGATCCCACGCCCACGGCATCGCCTGATGCGCCCATCACCATGGATTTGACGGCTTTCACAGGCGAAAGCGACGCACGGGATTTGCGGGCGGCCATTTTGGCCACAAAACTGTCCGCCATGGCCAGAATACGCCGGGAGGCCAGAGTGCGCACAGCGGCCTCAGGTGATTCGGGGTCATGGTGCCACCGCACGATGTCGATCTGGTCGGCGTCATCAACGTCAAATCCACTCAGAATTTCCGCGCTCTTTTGCGGATGCTCCTGTATCAGCGTGCGCTGCCAATCGGTCGGGTCAGCACTCTGGCGGGTCAGACTGTCCTGGTCTCTCGCCATGCCAATGTTCATGGTCAGGGCCGCATTCATGAGCGACTGGCGCTGCACACTGCCAAGCCCGACCTTCTGGGCTGTCAGCTCGCACACCACCGCACACAGCAGGGCGTGTGTGGCGCAATAGCCCAGCGCGTTGTCCGCCAGCGCCTGAAACAGACAGAACAGACTTTCATCAGGATCCGCACGTAATAACGCCAACGCCTTTTTTTCAATGTTGGCAAGTCGCTGCAAGGGGCTGATGGCGAGACCGCCCTGGTACAGAATGCCCCGGAGCATTTCCTGCAGGTCAAGCCAGCCCCCGCTGAGTTGCTCGGCGGTGACGTAATCGCGTTGCAGTATGGCGCTGGGCATGGGAGCGCGCGCAATGGTTTGCAGATCGACCCCGTCGCGCAGCATGACATGCACCATGCGCTCGTAAGCACGCTGCCAGGCCTGCGCGTCTTCCGGGGTTGAGGAGGCATTGTGGGAATGCAATCGCTCCCGGTGCTGTTCAGACACCACGGCCTGACCCCGGCGCAGCAGTAACTGCCCCGTTGGACTCCATACATTGACCGGCAGTGGCTTGCCCACTTCCAGCATGGCGACCGGGATCGGGTGGTATTTCATTCCGCCACCTCCACAGGCACACGCGTCGCCAGGGCACACATCAACTCATAGCCCACGGTCTGGGCGCTGGCCGCTACTTCATCGATGGACAGGACCGCACCATTGGCAGCGATGCCCCACAGCGTAACGTCACTGCCGGGACCGGCCAACGGAACGGGGCTCAGGTCCACCGCCAGCATGTCCATGCTGACGCGCCCGAGCGTGCGCGTGCGTACGCCATCCACCAGTATGGGGGTGCCAGTGGGGCAAATGCGGGGGTAACCGTCGGCATAGCCGCAGGCCACCACACCAATGCGCATCGGCTCCTGCGCCACAAATGTTGAGCCATATCCCACGCTAGCCCCCGTGTTGATTGCCTGAACCGCTATGATTTTTGCAGCAAGTGTCATGGTGGGCTGCAACCCCCAGTGGGCCGCCGTGTGCTCGGGGAAATCCGGCGCGCTGCCGTAAATGGCAATACCCGGGCGAACCCAGTCCGACACCACCAGGGCCTCGGGGTGCTGCGCGGCCCGCGCAGGGTCGACCGGGAACCGCAACGTGGCGGCACTGTTGCTCAGGGTGCGCTCACCCGGCAGATCACGGGTCACCGCAGCAAAGACCGCCATTTGCGCCGCCACCCCTTTGGGGCCATCTGCATCGCTGAAGTGGGTCATCAGCGAGATTTCGTCCACTTGTGGCAATGCATTGAGCCGGGCCCAGGCGGACCGGTAACGATCCGGGACAAAGCCCAGACGGTTCATGCCCGAGTTCATCTTCAAGAAGATGCGGTGCGGCACATTGGTCTTGTGCGCGGCCAGCATGTCGATCTGCGCGTCGCAGTGCACGGTGTGCCAGAGATCCAGCCGGGAACACAACTCCAGGTCACGCAACTCAAACGCGCCTTCGAGCAACAAAATGGGCCCGCGCCAGCCCAGGTCACGCACCCGCTGCGCCTCAGCCAGATCCAGCAGAGCAAAGCCATCAGCACCGCGCAGGCCTTCAAAAGCCCGCTCGATACCGTGCCCATAGGCGTTGGCCTTGACTACCGCCCAGACCCGGGCATCCGGCGCAGCGCGGCGGGCAAGCTGCAGATTGTTGCGAAAGGCCTGGGCATGGATGGTGGCGAGTATGGGACGGGGCATGGTGGTGTGTGGGATCAATGGGCTGGACGGATTTTGACACTGCCCGGCATGCTATAACCGCAGCACGTTTGGAGACACCCCACAATATTCGACGCATTGGCCACACTAATGCGCGCACCCCTCACGAATGAAACGCGGTTTTTACACCATCATGTCAGCGCAGTTTTTTAGCTCGCTGGCGGACAACGCCCTGTTTGTGGGGGCGGTTCAATTGCTGCGAACCAGTGGTGCCCCTGAATGGCAGCAGGCGGCTCTGGTGCCCATGTTCGCTTTGTTCTATGTGGTGCTCGCGCCGTTTGTCGGGGCATTTGCCGACGCCATGCCCAAAGGCAAAGTCATGCTGTTCAGCAATGGCATCAAGGTGGTGGGCTGCCTGATGATGCTGTTTGGCACACACCCGCTCATGTCGTACGCCATTGTGGGTCTGGGGGCCGCGGCGTACTCGCCGGCTAAATACGGCATCCTCACCGAACTGCTGCCCTCGTCCCAGCTGGTCAAGGCCAATGGCTGGATTGAGGGCCTCACCATCGCATCCATCATCCTGGGTGTGTTGCTGGGTGGGCAATTGGTGAGCCACGCGGTGTCGGCACAACTTTTGTCGATTGACTTTCCCTTCATCACGACCAGCATTGACACGCCGCCAGAAGCGGCGATCAGTGTGCTGATTTTTGTATACATCCTGGCGGCCTGGTTCAACACCCGTATTCCAGTAACTAGCGTGCCCATGCGCCCGCTGCCCAAACACCTGATCACCTTGCTACCTGACTTCTGGCACTGCAACCTGCGACTGTGGCGCGACCGCCTGGGCCAAATCTCTCTGGCCACGACGACGCTGTTTTGGGGCGTCAGCGGCAACCTGCGGTACATCGTGCTGGCGTGGGCGGCCGCGGCGCTGGGTTACAGCGTCACGCAGGCCTCCGCGCTGGTGGGGGTGGTTGCCATCGGAACGGCCGTAGGCGCAGTCGCCGCATCCATGCGCATGCGGCTGGACCAGGCCACCAGCGTAATGCCACTGGGCATTGCCATGGGCGTGCTGGTGATCCTGCTGAACTTCATTACCAACGTGTGGGTTGCGGCGCCGTTTCTGGTGCTGCTGGGTGGCTTGGGCGGTTTTCTGGTGGTGCCCATGAACGCCCTGCTGCAGCACCGGGGCCACAACCTGATGGGCGCAGGACGCTCCATTGCGGTTCAAAATTTCAACGAGCAGGCATGCATCCTGGGCCTGGGCGGCTTTTACGCCCTATCCACCGGCATGGGCCTGTCAGCCTTTGGCGCCATCACGGTTTTTGGCGTGGTGGTTGCCGGGTTCATGTGGGTCATCAAGCGCTGGCACGCACGCAATTGCGTCGACCATGCCGTCGAAGTGAACCACTTGCTGGACATTGCCCGCAGCGACAACCTGCACGGTTAAACCAGCGTCTGCGGATACCGGTCCACGCAGACGCCAGGCATCCATTCAAGTAAGACTGTGCAAATAGCTGCGCCATCCCCCGAAGTCGCTGATGTCCTGCGCGTCGGCTGTTGCATAGGCTTCACACACAAAGCCCTGTACCTGGGTGCCGTCTTCCAGTGCCACCATGCCAATGCCCAAGGGTGCGGGTATGCCCGCTACAAAAGAGCCGAACTCCCGGGCGGGTAACTCCCAAACCTCCAGTTCGATAGCCGTGCCGCCGCCGTCCACCCGCACCATACCGGGCCGCTTGGGTGGCCCGCCGGGCAATGCGAACAGTTTGTAGCAAGGCGCGCTGCGCACCGATCGCACCAGCCGGGCGCCGCGCTGGGTCAATTGGCCATTCAGCGGAAGTCCGCTCAAATGGGCACCACACACCGCCACCTGCACCAGGCCAGAGGGGAATGGCGTGTCATCCGGCGTGGCGCTGGTCAGCCGGTGGGGCGCGTGGGATGTGGCACCCACTGTCGAGACCGCGCTGGCATGCAGACGCGCTGCCAGCGACAGCAAGGGCAGATCCTGTCCGGCTCGCGCCACCAGTGTCACTCCCCAGGGCATGCAGTCCATGGCTGCGGTCATGAAACCGGTGGGCACGGCAACGGCTGACAGGTCCAGCAAATTCACATGGTTGGTGTAATGGCCCAGATTGGAGTTGAGGCGAATCGGATCGGCCTCAACCGCGTCAATGGTGTAGACCGTGCTGGCAGTGGGGGTGACCATGCAATCGATCGTGTCCCAGACCTTACGCGTTTGTCGCTCCAGGTCCTTGAGCCGGTATAGCGCGGCAAAGGTATCGGGTGCTGAGATGTGAATGCCCTTTTCGGTGATGGCGCGGGTAACCGGGTGCAGTGCTTCTGGCTTGGCCTCAATAAAGGCCCGGATAGCCTGATAACGCTCAGCCACCCAGGGGCCTTCGTAGAGCAGAGTCGCCACCGCACGGAATGGCGTGAGGTCGACCTTCACGGGTGTGCCGCCCAGCGCGCACAAGTGTGCAACGGCCTGCGCAAACTGGGCAGGGCCTTCCGGGTTGCCATGAAACTCCAGATCCACCTCGCGCGGAACACCAAAACGGAACGCGCCTGCTGCGCCAAAGTTAGTCCCGTGCGGCGCCAGGTTGCGCGAATACGCATCCTGCGGGTCTTCGCCCTGCGCAGCGCCCAGTACGGCTGCCGCATCGGCTGCAGTCAAGGCAAACACCGACACCACGTCCAGCGTACGACAAGCCGGCACCACCCCGGTAGTGGGAATGCGACCGCAGGTAGGCTTCAGGCCCACCAGGTTGTTGAACATGGCGGGCACGCGGCCCGAACCGGCGGTATCGGTACCCAGCGAAAAACTCGCCAGCCCCATCGCGACCGAGACGGCCGAACCGGCGGAAGACCCACCCGATACGTATTTTGGGTTGATGCTGTTGTGGCACGCGCCATAGGGCGAGCGCACGCCGACCAGGCCCGTGGCAAACTGGTCCAGGTTGGTCTTGCCCACCGGAATGGCGCCGGCGGCTATCAAGCGCTGCACCACGGTGGCACTGACCTCCGGCGTGTAGGCAAACTCCGGACACGCCGCGGTGGTGGGAATACCCGCTAGATCAATGTTGTCCTTGATGGCAAACGGAATGCCATACAGAGGCAGCGTCGCCGGGTCGCGCCCTTCCAATGCAGCGGCATAGGCGCGCATCTCGTTGAGCGTGAGGCGGCGGATCCAGATACGGTGATCCAGTGCTGCATCTTCCCGCTGCATCTCTGCATCCAGAAGCTCTACCAGTTGCGCCGGTTTCAGGCTGCCATCCAGGTAACGGGCCCGCAGGGCGGGAATGGAAAGATCAAGTCGCATCGTCATCTCCTGGTTCAATGTAGGTTTAGCGTGGAATTCACGGGATTTAGCGCATCAGTACCAACGGCTGCCCGGCGGTCACGGACTGGCCTTCGACACAGAGCAGCTGCTCAATACGGCCATCGCAGTGGGCGTGCACGGTGATCTCCATCTTCATAGACTCAATGACCAGCAGCGCCTGCCCGGCCTTCACCTCGGCGCCCACGGCCACTTGGACGGCCCATACGCCGCCGGACACCTGCGACGCAATAACCTCGCCGTCAAACGCCTGGGCCGCCGCGTTGCGGGCTGCAACATCGTCACCGGCGCCAACATCGGGGGCCTCCGAGACCCCGGCAATACGCCAGCGTTCACGCTCCGCCTCAAAGGCCGCCTGCTGACCCTGCTTGAAACTCTGGATGGAAGCCGCGTTGTCATCGAGAAAGCGCTGGTAGTCCGACAGGCGGAACACACCGTCTTCGATGCGCAAGGACGCGCGCCCGGCAATGAAGTCCTTGCGGTACGCCAGCAACTCCTCTGCCCCCATGGGGTAGAAGCGGATCTGGTCAAAAAACTGCAGCAGCCACGGCTTGCCTGCCGTAAATTCGCGCGTCTCGCGCCAGCGGTTCCACATCTGCACGGTGCGGCCCACAAACTGGTAGCCGCCCGGGCCCTCCATGCCATACACGCAAAGGTAAGCGCCACCAATACCCACCGCATTTTCAGGCGTCCAGGTGCGTGCCGGGTTGTACTTTGTGGTGACCAGCCGGTGGCGCGGATCCAGCGGCGTGGCCACGGGTGCACCCAGGTACACGTCGCCCAAGCCGAGCACCATGTAGCTGGCGTCAAACACGAGGTCATAAACCGCCTGGATATCGGGCAGACCGTTGATTCGGCGTATGAACTCAATGTTGCTGGGGCACCAGGGTGCATCGGCGCTGACCGATTGCATGTACTTCTCGATCGCCAGTTTGGTGGCGGGGTCGTCCCACGAGAGTGGCAACCACACGGTGCGACTGGGCACTTCAATATCCTGCGCCGCGCTCAGTCCGGCTTGCGCCTGCAGCAAGCTGTCCATCAGGTGGGGCAAGGGCAGCGTCAAGGGGTCATAGTGCACTTGCAGCGAGCGGATGCCGGGCGTTAAATCAATCACGCCCGCCAAGTGGCCTTCATCGCGCAGGGCCTGGACCCGCACCATCAGGGCGTGCACCAGAAAGCGCAGGGTCAGATCCAACTGGAGCTCACCAAATTCAATCAACACGTAGGCATCACCCGCGCGGCGGAACACGACCTCGACCCCCTCGCCCTGTGCGGCCACACGGTGCAGCACCGGGCCGTCCAGTGGCTGGCTCGTGGCAACTCCGAAAACCGCCTGAGCGGTTTCAACGCGTACCGGCGCAGCAAGGACTGCATGCTGGGTCTGCGCCATGGCCACCGCCTCGTCGTGGCGCAAGGGAACAAACCGTACGGTGTTACCTGGCGAGAGCTGGCCCAGCTTCCACAACTCAGCCTGCACCACAGTGGCCGGACACACAAAACCGCCCAGACTGGGACCATCCGGTCCCAGAATCACCGGCATGTCGCCCGTGAAGTCAATCGCACCGATGGCGTAGGCGTTGTCGTGGATGTTAGACGGGTGCAGGCCCGCCTCGCCCCCATCGCGCCGGGCCCACGCCGGCTTGGGGCCGATGAGTCGCACGCCGGTGCGGCTGGAGTTGTAGTGCACCTGCCAGTCCGTTGCAAAAAACATCTCGATATCGGCGGGCGTAAAAAAATCAGGCGCAGCGTGCGGCCCGATCAGAACGCCAATATCCCAGTGACTCTGGTAAGTGGGCACCAGACTGGCCGCCGTCGCAGCCTTCATAGCCGGCAGGTCCACCGTCTGGCCTACATGCAGTACATCGCCCGCGCGCAACACACGCCCGCCATGACCGCCAAACTGACCCAGAGTGAAGGTCGATGCGCTGCCCAAATAGCTGGGCACGTCCACCCCGCCGGCAACGGCCAGGTAGGAGCGACAGCCTGCGCCTGTGACACGGCCTATGCGGAGCATCTGACCGGGGTGAGCGGTGAATGCGCTTGCCAGGGGAACGGGGGCACCATCGAGCGTCAGCTCCATCGGCGCACCAGCAACGGCCAGTGTCATCGCGCTACGAAAACTCAGGGTGGGCCCCGCCACCGTAATCTCGAGTGCGGCATCGCCCTCGCGGTTACCCACCAGCCGGTTGGCCAGGCGCAGCGCCAGACTGTCCATGGGCCCTGACGGCGGGACGCCCACGGCCCAGTAGCCCAAGCGTCCCGGCCAGTCTTGTACCGAGGTTTGCACGCCCGGGCTGAGCACGTCAATGGCATGGCTGGGCGCGGTAAAGGTCGACAGGCTGCGCGTGGTGTGCTGCCCTTGCACAAAGGGTGCAAAGCGCATCACGCAGCGCAGGTAATCGAGGTTGGACTCCAGACCGGCGATGCGCGTGTCCACGAGGGCCTGCTCCAGCTTCAGAAAAGCCTGCTCGCGGTCGTCACCATGTGCAATCAGCTTGGCCAGCATGGGGTCGTAGTGCGCGGTGACTTCGGTACCGCGCTCAATCCAGGTGTCCACCCGCAAGTTGGACGGAAAATGCACTTCCGTCAGCAAACCGGTTGACGGCTGGAAGTTCTTGGCCGGATCCTCGGCATACAAACGGGCCTGCACCGCGTGGCCGCGTGACACGACTTTCAATGTGTCCAGCGGCGGCATATCGCCAGCGGCCAGACGCACCATCCATTCCACCAGGTCGACGCCCGTGACGGCCTCGGTCACACCATGCTCGACCTGCAACCGGGCATTCACTTCCAGAAAGAAGAACTCCTGCGTCGCCGCATCCACCACGAACTCTACGGTGCCCGCCGAGCGGTAGGCCGCTTTGCTGGCAAGCGAGCGGGCCGTGTCCAGCAGGGCTTGGCGAACCTCCTCACGCAGATTGGGTGCAGGTGTTTCCTCCACCACCTTCTGGTTGCGCCGCTGCAGCGAGCAATCGCGCTCACCCAACGCCAGCACTTGGCCGGCACCGTCGCCAAAAATCTGTACCTCGATATGGCGGGCGTCGGTGATGTAGCGCTCCAGAAAAACACCCGCATCGGAGAAGTTGGACTGCGCCAGGCGGCGCACGGAATCGAAGGCCGCGCTGAGCTCATCCGCATGGCGGCACATCTGCATGCCGATCCCTCCTCCGCCAGCACTGCTCTTGAGCATCACCGGGTAGCCGATGATGTCTGCCTGCAGCAGCGCGGTGTTGAGGTCCGCCAGCAAGCCGGTGCCGGGCAGCAGGGGTACTCCGGCCTCCGTGGCCAATGCCCGCGCCGTGTGCTTCAGGCCGAAGACCCGCATTTGCTCGGGTGTCGGCCCGATGAAGGCCAGTCCGGCGGCCTCGCAGGCCTCCACAAACTGCGCGTTTTCCGAAAGAAAACCGTAGCCAGGGTGAATGGCCTGCGCGCCGGTAGCCAACGCCGCCTCAATGATGCGGTGCATGGCGAGGTAGCTGCCCGCTACGGCCGCCGTGCCTACGCAAACCGCTTCGTCTGCCATGGCGACGTGGGCCGACTCGGCATCGGCATCCGAATAAATGGCGACTGCGCCGACGCCCATCTGGCGCAGGGTGCGGATGATGCGGCAGGCGATGGCACCGCGGTTGGCAACAAGTACTTTTTTGAACATGGTCAGCTCAGTGCAAAGAGCAGGTCGTCCTGCCGTTCAAGAAACAAGTGCCGGCCGTCCGGCACTCCGGGCACTTTCAGGCGGGGTCCCAGACCAGGCAGCGCACTGGTGTCGGGTTGTAGGCGTTGCACGGGTTGTTGAGCTGCGGGCAGTTGGAGATCAGCACGATCACATCCATCTCCGCGCGCATCTCGACGTACTTTCCCGGTGCAGAGATACCGTCTTCGAACGTCAGGCCGCCCTGCGGTGTGACAGGCACATTCATGAAGAAATTGATGTTGGACGCGATGTCGCGTTTGTGCAGGCCATACGGGTTATGGGCAATGGCCGCCATGAAGTTGTCGCGGCAGCTGTGCATGGTGCGCTTCTCCAGCGCATACCGCACGGTATTGCTTTCGCAGGAGCAGGCCCCGCCCAACGTATCGTGACGCCCGCAGGTATCGGCCACGACGGTCAGCATGGGCTTGCCTTCGCTCGACATCAGCGTGGTTCCCAAACCCAGATACAAAGCGCCTTGCGCCTGAATAGTGTGCGTCAGGCTGTAGTGCTCTTCAGGGTCCTGCGCATTGAAAAATAGCGTGTCAACGGCCTGGTTTCCTTCCAGATCGACGATGCGGAAAATCTGGCCTTTGGACAGGCGCTGCATCCACGGCTCACCGGCTGAAACGATGGCGTCCAGGGTGGCGTGCGCCGGGTCAAGCGCGCTGGTCTGGGTAATGGCAGACATGGTGAATTCCTTGGGTTGTGAAGTCGAAATGATCAAACCTGGGTCGAAGCGCCGGTTTACAAAAACCAGCGTTCGGTGTTGATGAAGCCACGGTCGTTTTCGGGGCAGGACAGTCGGCACACGTCGCTGGCACCGGCAGTGCCCGAGCGCCAGGCGGTCAGAGTCACCGACCCAGGGGCATAGAGCGGCGCAGGGTCCAGCGGATGGGGTGCTGCCGACAGCACCACCAGCACATTCATCTCGAAACGCAGGTCCACATGCTGACCGGGCTGGCGGTGGCGTGTGTCGAACTGCAGTTTGCCTTCTGCATCGGCCGTGACCTTGCTGAAAAAGTTGACGTTGGCACCGACATCCCGGCGGCCCAGACCCCACTTGTTGAGCTCCACCAACAAGCCATCCTGAGCGCTGCGGAACATACCATTGCGATGTTCCTGGTAGCGCGCTTCTCCATACTTTTTCCGGACGCCTTCGGCATCGAGCACGCCGGAAAAGGTGTCATGCCAGCCACAGGTATCTTCCGCAATGGAACACAGTACGCGACCCATGTCCGAGTAGCACACATGGCCCTTCGTCAGGAAGGCGGTGTGCTGCGCCTTGAGCGTGTCGGGCATGTTGTAACGCTCGGTCTTTTCTTCCTGATTGAAGAACAGGGCCGCCACATTGGCGCTACCACCCAGGTCGGTCAGCCGCAGGGTGTTGCCGCGGCGCAGGATGCCCGACCAGTGACACCCGCCGGGCAAGGCTTCTTCCCACAGCACACGGTCTGGCGCGAAGGTGGATGAAGTCTCGGGCACGGACGCACGGGCCAGTGGAGGTAAATTGGCGAAAGACGTTTTCATGGCGGTATCGCTTAAATGAGTGGATGAAGCAGGTGGCAAGCGGCTCAGACCGCTGTGCTCTGCACATTGAGCTTGTCTAACATGTCCAGGTCGGTGGTGATGCCGGTGCTTTCACGGATGCGCGCCAGAATCTCCGCGCGCAATTCGCGAAATGGGGTCGAGTACTTCATGTCCTGGGTGCGCTGGGCAGGCAGGGGAACCGGAAAAATGCTGTGGATGCGGCCCGGACGCGGCTGCATGAGCACCACACGCTGACCCAGGTAAACCGCCTCCTCCACGTCATGCGTCACAAACACAATGGTCGTTTTTTCAACCCGGTGGATGTGCAGGATCAGGTCGTGCATGACCTCACGCGTCTGCGAGTCCAGCGCGCCAAACGGCTCATCCATCAGCAAAACCGACGGACGGCCCATCAACGAGCGGGCAATCGCGACCCGCTGCTGCATGCCGCCCGACAGCTGGTTGGGAAAGGCGTTGCGCACCTTGCCAAGACCAATCAGGTTCAGCAAGGCATCGGCACGGCCCGAGGCGGCCTCCACATCGGAGGAGGTCAGGTTCTCGCGATTGACCTGGAGCTGGCGGCTGAACTTGATGTTGTCAATCACGCTGAGCCAGGGATACAGGCTGTAATGCTGGAACACCATGGCCCGGTCCGCACCCGGGCTATTGATGCTCTTGCCATCGCAGAGCACCTCACCGCTGGTTCGGTACTCCAGCCCCGCCAAAATGCGCAGCAGCGTGGACTTGCCGCAACCGGATGCGCCGACCAGCGTGATGAACTCGTTGTCTTCAATGCTGAGGTTGACGTTGTCGAGTGCAGGCACCGGACTGGCCGCGCGCTCAAACACCTTGCCGACGTTTTGAATACTGACTTTGGACATGATTTAACCTCTCGCTTGTGCCCAGGGATACAGCCGCCGGTGTAACCAGCGAAAACCCTGATCCATTAACAAACCAATCACCCCGATGAGGATGATTCCGCCAAAAATGGTGTCGGTTTTGAGGTAGCGCTGTGCCTTCAGAATGGCGTAGCCCAGACCGGAGTTGGCAGCCACCAGTTCGGCCACGACCAGGTAGGTCCAGGCCCATCCCATGGTGATGCGCAAGGTGTCCAGAATGGCCGGGCGGGCCGACTGCGCTAGCACCAGGCGGATCATCTCGAAGCGGGTGGCACCCATGGTGAGTGCCGCTTCAATCTGCGCCATGGGAACCAGGCGAACGTTTTCCGCCACCATCAGCACCATCTGGAAAAACGTGCCGATGAAAATGATGGAAATCTTGGCGCTTTCCCCAATACCCAGCCACAACATCACCAGCGGAATGAACGCCACGGCCGGCATGTAACGGATGAAATCGGTCAGGGGCTCCAGCAGAGCTTCCACTGGGCGGAATGAACCGATCAACAAGCCCAGTGGCAAGGCCAGCACCGCAGACAGTACAAACCCGGCAGCAACCCGATAGATGCTGATGGCCGCATCGCCCAGCAAGTCATCCTCGAACAGCCAGGACACCAGGCGGGTGAACACCTTGAGCGGCCCCGGCAAAAAAACGGGATCGACCCAGCCCGACGCGGAGAAAAGCGCCCAGCCCGCAAAAGGTAGGAATAAACCCAGCACGGCAAACATCCAGTACTGCCGACGGGATAGCTGGCCGGCGATGCGCCAGATGCCCGGACGTGCCGGTGGCGAAGTGGTGTCTGACATGGGCGGGCTCCAAAAGTGAAAGGACCAAAGCAAGAGAGGACGGCGCAGCGCACCATCTTCTCCCGGGCTTTTGTCCCTCCGTGGAGCCGCATCCAATGCGGCCGACAGCTCTCGGACCAGACAGCGCCATGCAACATGGCGCTCGGAACCCTAGCGGTCTAGCAAGTCAAGCGGTGTGCGGTGCACGACGCCCTCTCTTGTATGAAACTACGCAAGTTCGGTGCCAGGGTTTCGACTCAAACGCCATGTGCCTTTTGCCTGCCCAACCTGTTCCGGGGTGAGCCATCAACAGCGGGGAGTGTGGAAGTGCACCGAAATGGTGTCGATGCACACTTGTGGTGCTAACTTGCATGTGTTGTAGCGTCTGTGCAAGTCCACTCAATGATGCGCCAAGCGGTGCTTGAAAAACAACCCTCGGCGATCACCCCCGGCTCCCCATCCTTCTGCAGCACACAGGGCACGCTGCGGCCCTCCCGTTCCGGCAGGGTCGAATGCTCAATCGTCCAGCGACCTGCATCCAATGTGCCAACCGAGATTTCAAAGTCCAGCAGGTCCTTCGCAATGGCCGGATGGCGGGCGACCACGCCAGTTAACGACAGGCCACCTTCCAGGCCTTGCGGCCAAGCCACGGTCCGGGGACGCACATGCATCAGGTAGCGCCCGGCCACCAGCACCCGCTCCCGGGTATCAGCACCCGTGCTGTCCAAGCCGCCCAGCACGATGGTTCGACCCGTAGAGTCCGGCAACCGTTCCCAGACTTCCAGATACGTCGCGTGCACGCCCGTCTCAATGACGCGCTCTGGCGTTTCAAACACCATCACACCCGCGTCTACCCCCGCACGGGGTGGCTGAAAGTCCATCCGGCGATTCCAGGTACACACCTCGCCTGGCGCTTCGTGCGTCACTTCTGTCACACCGCAGAACCCCTGCTGGGATGACAGCATTTGCACGGTCGGCACGCCGCCATGCCGGGCCGACTCGGGAATGCGGAGATCGGCATGCCAAGCACTGGTCTGTAGCCAGCATACAAACGTCGTCGCATCCCGAAGCTTGGGCGTCTGCAGAATTTTGCGGATCCAAACCCCACGGTAGTGGTCCGGCACTGGGCTCATTCACAGGCCAGCGGAAAAGGTGGCAAGGAGCGATAGAAGGCCATGTCGTGGTTCGGCCAGATCTGCGCACCTGTCTCCCGAGCCAGCGCCTTGAGTTTGCGGATGCTGTCTATTGCCTGTTGCTCGCGCCCCTGCCAAAGGGTGCCGGGGGCCACTTCGTCGTCCAGGTTCTCCTGCAGGTCGGCGGCGTCACCGGCCAGCAAAACGGGCGCACCTTTGGGTAATTCGATCAACATGGACATATGACCGACCGTATGGCCAGGTGTGGCAATCGCCTGCACGCCAGGCAGCAGCGTGTATTCGCCTTTTTGCAGGCGAAACTGCAGGGGTACGCCCGCATCGTCAACCAGGTCGTCGGAAAAGATTGCCTTGTCGGCACCGCTGCGGGCGACTTCCATTTCCTCGTGCTGCACATGGATCTCGGCCCCACAGCCACAGCGGCGCAACTCTTTGAGGCCGCCCGCGTGATCAAAATGCAGGTGGCCGATAAAAATCACATCCACATCGGCGGCAGTGAGTCCCAGGCGCGCCAGGTGGTGGGGAATGTGCTGCTCGTCGCGCATCTCGGGCGCACCGAACTTGAACACGGCCGGATTGTAGTAACAGTCCCGGGCCACCGGATCGCTGATCTTGGCGTGGTCACAGCCCACGTCATACAGAATGCGGCCGTTCGTGGTTTCAAGCAGGTACGCCAGGATGGGCGCCTCGATCTGCTGGCCGTGCCCCCGGTTGAACGTCGAAATAGTTTTGTCGTAGCGGTACGTCCCTGTCAGCAGCGGCCATAATTTTTTCACTTGTGTCATGCAATGCCTTGGTGGATAGAAGCCGGCTGCAGGGCGGCGAGCAGTAGATCCGTTGTAACCACAAAGCCAAAAATTCCGCCCTCGACACCCAACATGGCCAGTGCGGGTGCCTGCAACGCCGGGTCACTCGCAGCGGTGGCGTCACCCACCGTCACGCAAGCATACCCGCGGTCCACGGCTTCGCGCAACGTGGAGTGCACGCACACCTCGGTGGTCACTCCGCACAGAATGAGCTGGCGGATCGTCCGATTCCGCAGCACTTGCTCCAGATCGGTCTGGTGAAAGGCGCCATAGCCCGGTTTGTCGATGACCACTTCGCCTGCGACGGGCTGCAATTCATCAATGAAGTCATGGCCATATTCGCCGCGTACCAGCAGGCGACCCATGGGCCCGGTACTGCCAATGGCCGCGCCCGCCTTCAGGCTGCGCCGCATCTTCTCGGGCGGGCAATCGGACAGATCGGGTCTATGGCCCTCGCGCGTGTGCACCACCAACATACCCACATTGCGCGCCGCGCCCAACAGGCGCTGGATGTGCCAGATGGGCTGCGCCAACCGCGCCACATCCAGACCGGCGCGCGCTGCATAGCCCTGCGGGCTGCAAAAATCACGCTGCATGTCGATGACCACCAGCGCCGTCGTTGTCAGATCCATTGGACCGTCAGGGTGCACCGCCATCACCCGCCTTTAACGAAAGCCGTTTTTGATCGCCTGTGCAATGCGCACGGACACTTCCTGCGCCAGCAGGAGACCCTTGTGGGCGTCCGAACCCCTTGCTGAAGACAGCACACCGGACGGCGGAACCCAGTCCGTGCGTGTGGGGTACATGTCGTAGGGCGGGAAGGCGGCCGGGTCATCGTCAGGAATCAGGTCCAGGCGCACCAGAGAGGGGTGGTAATGCAGCATCATGGAAGTCTCCAGCACCGCTGCATGCTCCAGCGCGAACCCGGGAAAGCCTTGTGGAAACACGTCCGCCAGCGTTTCGGGTGTCATGAAGTCCCAGTATTCCAGACGCATGACTTCCAGTTGCGTGCCGGGGCCCGCATCGCGCAAGCCCAGGTCAATACCTTCAATCAAAAACCACTGGTTTTCATAGTGCCCATTCACGATCACCAGCTTGGTGACACCATGGCGCGCGAACTCGCGCACTGCATCGCGCACCGAGCCAATCAGCGTGGCGGCGTCCACACTGGTGGTGCCGCAAAAATGCTGGCCACCACCACACTTGGGTTGCGACTTGTAGCCATAGGACAGCGTGGGGGCCACCAGTCCGCCCACCCGGGCCGCCGCGTCGGCAGCCACCGCAGCCGACAGCAAGCCATCGGTGCCCAGCGGCAAATGGGGGCCATGCTGCTCCAGCGCGCCCACCGGCAGCAGGATGGGCGGCTTGTCAGTCGCCATGCGGGCCTGGTAATCCAGCCAGGACAGTTCGTTCATCCATACGGTACTCATGGAGCATCCTTCATCAAAGTGTTTACAGACGGCGCTGCGCCTGTGCCCGTTGCCTCAATCAGGGCGGCACAGGCAATCAGAGAACCACCCACCCATTCCGAGGCAGAGAGTTGCCCACCACCCCACCAGGTGGCGGTCAACACGGCCACCAGCAGTTCCGCCAGCATCACCACGCCCGCGCGACCGCTCTCCATGTGGGTGACACCAAATTGCCAGGTGGCAGTGGCCAGCAGCATCCAGCCAAAGCCGTAAGCCAATACCGCCAGTAACACGAATAGAGAAACGGCGGGAATAGCAGCACCCTGACCCAGCGCCCAGGCGGCCGACAGCACACCACAGCCCAGAAAAACGGCAGCCGTCTTGGAACGGATCGGAATCGACTGCGCGGCCCGCGCGATGACGTTGTTGCCCGCAAACGCCAGTCCTGCGGAGAGCGCCAACAGGTCTGCGACGCTCAACGCAGTTGTCAGGGCCTTGGTGCCGCCCAGCACCAGCCAGAGACCGGAAACGGCCACCGCCACCGCCACCTTGCGCCGCGCACCCACCCGCTCGCCCAAAAACAACCAGCCACCCAGTACGGACCACACCGGCGAAAGGTAAAACAGGAACATCACCCGCACCACATCGCCCAGCATCAGGGCGTTGACAAACGAGGTGTTGGCCCACCCCCCCACCAGCGCCAGTGCCACCAGCAGACCCACTTGCGGCCGCCACGCGGCCCGCTCACGCCAGAGCAGTACCGAAAGGGCCAGGCCTACTGGTCCATACACCAACAGGGATAAAACCGGGCCTGCCAGCCCCACGTCCACAAACTGTTTCAAAGGCCACCAGGACAACCCCCACAAGGACGAGGAAAACAGCAGCACTAACAAAGGCAGCGCAGGTGATCGAACAGGCGTGGGTGATACGGGCATGGCAAACTTTAACTTGCTTCGATTCAAGGCATCACCGAGCCACCATTGGGGTCCAGCACCGCCAGGTCGGATGCGATGTTGATGATGACCCCCGCCTTGCGCGCCACCATGTCGGGAAGGAAGGCGCGCGACATCAGAAACACCGATTTCAGATCGGTCGACAGCATCCGGTCCCAATCGTCTTCGGTGGTTTCCAGAAACGGCTTTTCCTGGATGATTCCGGCGTTGTTGACCAGCACATCTACCAGCCCACAGTCCCTCTGAATCTGCTTGGCCATGCGGGCGACATCAACCGCCCGACTCACATCGGCCTCAACCGCCCACGCCCGTGCGCCCAAGGCTTCAATCTCTTGCACCGCCTCGCACGCCTGTCCATCGCGGCCCAGATGGTTGATGATTACCGTCGCACCCGCCTGTGCAAATGCCAGGGCAATGGCCCGGCCAATGCCGGTACTGGCACCGGTGACCAGCGCGGTGCGTCCGGCCAGCGACAAATCCCATGCGCCCGCCATCAGCTCATCACCTCGCCGTTGCTCACCACGGTCTTGCCGTGCAAGGCATAACTGGGTTTCAATTTACACCGCCGTGAGAAAGGACACGCCCACGGCACCGACAAAACCGTCGGCGCGCCCGTTCACACCCGCAGGCTGAACCACACCGTAATCACCGGACAGCACACGCTTCATCCGGTTGACGTGAAAGCTGTGCAGCAACTCCCGCACCGTGACGACCTGCGCATAGGCTTCAGGGTAGAGCTCGCGATGGAATGCCGGCAAACGGTGCCACGGTGCCGTAGGCCGCTCATGGTGCGCATTGTGGTAACCAAAATTGAGCAGAATCAGGTTGAGCAGCGTGCTGTCGAGGCTGAAAATGTCGCTGTAGGTATTGGCTTGCTCATAGGCCCGGTCACGCACTTTGTCTGCGGGGATGGGTGTTTCGTCCAGGATCGGGTAGGCGTCATAGGTGTGCTGAAAGCAATCCGCGAAGCGCAGCACGATGATGAACACCAGATAGGCACCAAAGTACAGCAGCAGCGCCTTGGGCGACCACCAGCTCAGTGCCGCCCACGCCGTCAGGCGAACCGCCGCAATGCCCAGCACACGGCCTCTGGCAGCGCTCTTTCGGTCATCACGAAAGGGCAGCACCACCACGAACGCCCGCATCAGAAATTCCACAGCGGGAATGTAGGCCCACTCCAGTGCCAGCACCGTGTTACGCACCCACGCCGGGGCCGCCAGCAGGTAAGCGCGCACGTCAAAGGTGATCACGTCTGCGCGTTCCACATGGTGGCGCATGTGCTTGCGGCGTAAGTCTGCGAAGCGGGCGTAGCAGCTGCCATTGATCCAGCTCATCAGCGTCCCCCAACGCTCATTGGCCGCTGGGGTCTTGAAGATCGCGTAGTGCGCAAACTCGTGGATAAAGTAGGCCGACCAGATCAGGGTCTGCGCCACCAACACAAAGCCCAACGCATTCAGGGCCCCGTGTGACGCCCCGAGCAGGGCCACGCCGCCCGCGTAGCCGACCACAGTAAAACCGAGGGCCGCCACGTTGGGCCACACACCGTCGGGGTAACGAAAAATTTGCGCCATCATGCAGTCCTTTAATGAAGGACTGGCGCTGCAGAGCCAGGGAATACACGCCCCGTGGCCGCTGCAGCCGCCGAGTCGGTTGGATTACTTCTTGGTCAACGCGGTCACGAATTGCGCGTCAAACGTGGCTTCGGTTGCCGGGATCGTGGTGATCTGGCCCTTGGCCTTGAGCAGCTGGCCGATGATTTCGCCGCTGGCGTAGTAGGACGTGGTTTCCTTGGCTTTCACAAAGGCCTTGGGCATCTCGGCCAGCGGGATGTTGTACACACCGGAGAGTTGCTCTTTCACCTCTTTGGGTGTCACGCCCATGAACTTGCCAATGATCTTGGCAGACTCATCGGGCTTGGCCTTCATGTAGGCCAAGCCATCCAGATAGCCCTTGATGATGCCGGCAATCTCGGTGGGCTTGGCCTTGATGGCCTTGTCGTCAAACACCATCACATCGGCGATCAGGCCCGGAGCATTCCTGGAAGAGTAGACCACCTTGAACTTGTTGCCGCCGCCCTGACCCAGGATCTGAGAAAGACTGGGCTCATAGGTCACCCCAATGGGCATCTGGCCCGAGGCCATCGCAGCTGGCACGGCTTCTGGCGTCATGCTGACGGCGTTTATGTCTTTGTCGGTCAGGCCATTGGTCTTGAGGGCATACGACAGCAAGAAGTCAGAAGGTGACAGCGGATTGAAACCCACCTTCTTGCCCTTGAAATCTTTGACCGTCTTGATGCTGGCGTCCGCCACGATGGCATCGCCCCCATTGGAATAATCAATAGGCATCACCACTTTTTGCATGGTGCCACCCGCGACCTGACCCACCACCTGGTCATAGGTCAAATGGCCGCCATCAATAGCGCCCGAGGCGATGGCGGGCGGAATCAACGCGGGGTCGGTGAAGACTTGCAGGGAAACTTTGAGGTTGTACTTCTTGTACATGTCCAGCGCTTCGGCCACATAGAAAGGACCGTAGCCGATCCAGACCACGGTTCCAATTTTCATCGACGTGGGGCCCGCAGCGAAGCTTGAAGCCGCAACAAGGGACACTGCCAAGCCCACGGCGGGCTTGAACAGACGGCCCAGCAAAGACTGGGTGTTGGTGAGGGAAAAACCTGATGAGTGCATGGCGAGGCTCCTGAAGTAAATGACGGGCGCAGGAAGAGACGATTGGTACATCGTTCTCCCGGGCTTTTATCCCTCCGTGGAGCCTCTTGCGAGGCCGGAGCACTCTCGGACCAGACATCACACGAATTCACTATTCGGCGACCGGAACCCTAGTGCCCCTACGCTAGCGCGTTCATGCCTCTATGCACAAATCGCCCTTCTTGCGAAAGTGGAGCACGCAAAACGCGTGCCAGTGTTTGTGGTTCCAAATAGCTTCGGGATGACCCATTTCGCACCAACAACAGCCGTCATGCCTTGAAATGGTGCCCTCGCAAGAATGCGGGTAGGCCCACCGGTGCAAGTGGCTTTGACTGCTGTTACTGTCGCCATTCAAACCACTTTGCACCAGGGACTGCCCATGACCACGGTCTACGACTTTGAAGCGCTCACCATCAACGGCCAGTCCGTGCCGCTTGATCAGTACCAGGGCAAGCCCCTGCTGATCGTCAACACGGCGAGTGCCTGCGGCTTCACACCGCAATTTTCCGGACTGGAGGAGTTGCACAAAACCTACGGCGACAAGGGCCTGGTGGTGCTGGGCTTCCCGTGCAACCAGTTTGGCTCGCAGGACAAAGGCAGCAACGGCGAGATTGCCGAGTTTTGCCAGCTGAACTACGGCGTGAGTTTCCCGATGATGGCCAAGATCGACGTCAACGGCAGTGGTGCCCATCCGCTGTACCAGTGGTTATCCAAAGAAGCACCAGGCTTGCTGGGCTCCAAAGCCATCAAATGGAACTTCACCAAGTTTCTGGTGGGCCGCGATGGACAGGTCATCAAGCGCTACGCGCCAACTGACACCCCGAAGAGCATGGCCAAAGACATTGAGGCGGTACTGGCCGATTGATCCACTGCAGACGGCTCGCTCAGGCCACCCCGGCAAGGGCTGCGTCCAGCACTTCGACCCAGTGCCGGACCGGCGTATCGGTGCCACTTTGCAAATGGGTGATGCAGCCGATGTTGGCTGACACAATCACTTCGGGTTGCAGTTCGTTCAGGTGGCCGAGCTTGCGGTCGCGCAACTGGTAGGCGATTTCCGGGTTGAGCACACTGTAGGTTCCGGCTGAACCGCAGCACAGGTGGGCTTCGCACGTCGCGGTGCGGATACTGAAGCCCAAGGCACCCAGGTGCTGCTCCACACCGCCTTTGAGTTGCTGGCCGTGCTGCAAGGTACAGGGCGGATGAAACGCGATGGGGGTGGACTGCTGGGCCACTTTCTCAACCAGGCCCGGGCGGGCCGCTTTCAATGCGGGTACGAGTGCGGGCAGCAGTTCGCTCAGGTCTTTGGTCAGCGCACTGATGCGTTGGGCCTTCTCTGCATAGCGCGCATCGTCCTTCAGGATATGGCCGTATTCCTTGACCGTCACGCCGCAGCCCGAGGCATTCATTACAAGGGCTTCCACGCCGTTTTGCACATGGGGCCACCAGGCGTCGATGTTGGCGCGCATCTCGGTCCGTCCGCCGTCCTGGTCGTTCAGGTGGAACTTGACCGCGCCGCAACATCCCGCCGTGGGCGCGACCACGGTCTGAATCCCCGCCGCATCCAGCACGCGCGCCGTGGACGTATTGATGTTCGGTCCCATGGAGGGCTGCGCACAGCCCGCCAGCAGGAGCATTTTGCGGGCGTGTTGGCGGGTGGGCCAGGCGCCTGCGTCCTGCTTGGCAGGCACTTTGTTTTTCAGGCTCGCGGGCAGTAGGGGGCGCACCAGTTGTCCCATCTTCATGGCCGGACCAAACAAGGGGGATGGCAAGCCTTCTTTCAACGCCCAGCGCACCGCGCTCTCCATGGCGGGACGCTTGACCTTGGCGTCCACCAGCTTGCGGCCAATGTCGATCAGGTGCCCGTAGTCGACTCCACTGGGGCAGGTGGTTTCACAGTTGCGGCAGGTCAGACAACGGTCCAGGTGCAGTTGCGTCTTGCGGGTCGGTGTTTCACCTTCGAGCACCTGTTTCATCAGGTAGATGCGGCCGCGCGGACCGTCAAGCTCGTCGCCGAGCAGCTGGTAGGTGGGGCAGGTCGCGGTGCAGAAACCGCAGTGCACGCATTTGCGCAATATGGCTTCGGCGGCCATGCCGTCGGCCGTGTTCTGGTATTCGGGAGCGAGCTTGGTTTGCATGAATGGGGTGTCTCAGATCGCTTCGAGCAAGCGGCCAGGGTTGAAGAGTCCCTGGGGATCAAACGTCTCTTGGAGGCGGCGTTGAATTGCTGATTCTGCCGGGTTTTGCAAAGAAAATAGGCCGCCAGCCCCCGTGGATGTTGCGCCAGCAGCTACAAAAAGTGTAGCGTGTCCACCATTTTCGCGCGCCAGCGCCTGCAGCTTGGAGGCCACATCAACCGGTGCCCACAGCCAGCGCAGCCCACCGTGCCATTCCACCAGTTGGGGCCAGGGCAGATTGAAGGCCGGCGAAGTTTGCGCGACGCTGATACGCCACAAAGCCAGGTCATCGGCGGGCCTAGCCAGGAAAAAGGGCAATTGCTGGTTGCGGCACAAGGCCCAGTCAGCCTGCGCCTGTGCGTTGTCCATGCGGGTGCCGGTCTGCTCGGCCAGCATCTTCTGGCACGCGGCCTCCACCGCAGCCACTGCGCCGCGCAGGCGCACAAACAGCAACTCACGCCCCCCCTGTGAAGCCGTGGCATCGGACTCGTCACGAACCCAGCAACTGGCATTGAGTGGCAGCGGCTGGCCACCCCAGGTATGCAGTTGCTCCAGTGCCTGTGCCTGCGGCATCTCAAACACCAGTGTGGCCTCGGCAGGCGCCACAGGTAAGACTTTCAGAGAGATCTCGGTCAACAGGCCCAGGGTACCCATTGCACCCACCATCAGGCGCGACACATCGTACCCGGCCACATTTTTCATGACCTGGCCACCAAAGGTGAGCGCTTCGCCACGGCCATTGATCATCTTCAAGCCCAGCACGTAATCGCGTGCCCCGCCCACACTGGCGCGTGCCGGCCCCGACAGTCCGCAGGCCACCATGCCGCCCACGGTGGCACCCGCGTTGCCCGACCAGGCAAAGTGCGGGGGCTCAAAGGGCAGACACTGCCCTTTTTCAGCCAGCAAGGCTTCCAGCTCGGCCAGCGGCGTTCCCGCGCCGGCGGTGACGACCAACTCGCTGGGCTCATAACTGACGATGCCGCTCAGGCCGGTGGTGTCCAGCACCTCACCTTGCAGGCTTTGGCCATAAAAGTCTTTGCTGCCCCCGCCCCGGATGCGCAGCGGGGTGCCGTCGGTCATCGCCGCGTGAATGCGGTCGGTAATGTGAAGAAGCGAAGAGTCCATGGTTTGCATGGGTGGGATGGTAAGGGGCTGCGTCACGGGCCGCGTGAATTTTTTGACGCACGCTGCCTCAAAAATTTACTCGACGAAGAAATTGACCGGCAAACCCGCCACATCCACCCGCATGGAGAACACCGCGCCCGACAAGGGAAACTGCCGCAATTCGGCGGCGCTGCGTCCATGGCGTGCGGTCGTAATAAAGAGGGTCTTCAGGTCTTCGCCGCCAAAGCAGGGCATGGTGGGGCACTGGGCGGGCGTGGGGTACTCGGCCAGCAAAGCGCCGCTGGGCGCAAACTTGCAGATGCGGCGGCCTTCGAACATGGCGCAGTAGTAGTTGCCTTTCACATCCACCGCGGCGCCATCGGGACGTCCTTGGTAATCGGTCTGCTCGAACTGCCACAGTGCCGGCTTGGGGTTGAACTGCTGGAAATGGCGGTGGGCCGACACCGCGTTGTCCATCACGTCATAGGTCCAGGCGTGCACCACATGGCTGGGGGTGTCGGCCCAATACACCGTGCGTCCATTGGGACTCCAGGCCAGGCCGTTGCCCGTCAACGCGTGATCGGCCATCCGCTGGATCACTGGCGCGTGACCTTTGCGGCAGTCGATGGAATACAGGGCCGCGCTGCGATCGACCTTGGTTTCGTCAATCGTTCCCACCCAGAAGCGGCCCAGGGCATCGCACTTGCCGTCGTTGGCGCGCACGGTAGCGGGGTCATACGGTAAGGTGGCGACGTGCTGCAGGGGGCCACCCCATTCGCGCGCCCGGAACACGCCGTGGCGCAACGCCACCACGAGGCCCCCGCTGGCGGCCGGTGCAATGCAACCCGGCTCGGTCGGCATATCCCACGCCTCTACGGACCCCATCTCCACGTCAGCGCGCAGAATTTTTTTGCCGGGTATATCCACCCAGTACAGCATGTGCTCCTGCGGATGCCAGAAAGGCGACTCACCCAGTGCGTAGGTAAGCGGGCTGAAGGTTTGCCAGCTCATGGAGCACGCGTCACTTCAATGCGCATCTCGCATGAAAAAGTCTCACCGGGCTGCAGAATGCACACGCCCAGATCCTGGGCACTGGCGCCGGTGCGGGCCATCAGGTGGAGTGCGTTATTGACATGGCTGACCGGCTCGATGGCAATGTCGCTGCGCTCCGGTGTGGTGAACACCACCAGGCGACTCAAGCTGGAGGTGACATGGGTGTGCAGGACGTGATCATGCAGGTGCAGCACCCCGCTCCAGCCGTCAAAACAATGGTCCACCACCAAAGTGTCGCAGTCGGTTTTGAGACCCGGGTTGGCGACACGTTGTGTGGGCAATTTGTCGGCACCCATGTCCCAGCGGCCCGTGGAGTCAAAGGCAATATGGCTGTTCGGGCGTTTTTCAAAATAAGGATGCCAGCCCAACCCCACCGGCGCTGACACGGCGCACTGGTTGGTGATGCTCAGGCTCATCTCCAGCGCGTTGCCACTCAGTTTGAAGGCCTGTGAGCTGTCAAAGTCAAAGGGCCAGGCGGCGTCGGCCTTGTGCTCGTAGGACAAGAGCGCAAACCGGTCACTGGATTCCAGCACCGCCCAGGGGCGCTCCCAACCCACACCGTGGATGGCATGCGGCTCGGGCTCAAAGTTCTTGACCAGCGGGTGGTCGGTACCCTGCCACTGCAGGCTGGCATGCCCCACCCGGTTGGAAAAAGGCACCAGCGGATAACTGGCCGATTGGCGCACCGAATGCAGGTCCTGCGCGTGGGTGGAGTGCAGAACGGGATCACTGCCCAGCCACAATCCGGCAATGCAGCCACCCAACTCGGGTTTGATTTCACAGAGCAGTTCATCACAGCGCAGGGTCAGCGGGGAAGTCATGGTGAAGGGTCTCGGTTGGTGCATTCCGGCGCAAAAGCGCTGCACAGGCTAAATTGTGCACCGGGTTTGCCCCAAAAAAAAGGCCCGGGAGAACCGAAGTTCTACCGGGCCCCCGCAGGAACGCAGTCTTAGCGGTTGTAAGCGGTCTCGCCGTGGGACGTGATGTCCAGGCCTTCGCGCTCGTCTTCTTCGCTCACCCGCAGACCGATGGTCAGGTCCACCAGCTTGAAGGCAATGACCGACACCACACCCGACCACACAATGGTCGTCAGCACGGCTTTGGCCTGAATCCATACCTGTGCGCCGATGGAGTAATCCGCAGCGGCAACGCCGGTCGCAGTAACCCAATCCGCCACGTAACCCGGGCCACCCAGGGAAGGCGATGCGAACACGCCGGTGAGCAAGGCGCCCACGATACCGCCGACCCCGTGCACGCCAAACACGTCAAGCGTGTCATCCGCACCCAGCATTTTCTTCAGACCGGTCACACCCCACAGGCAGGCAAATCCACCCACGGCACCGATGACCAGCGCGCCGCCGATGCCGACGTTGCCGGCGGCCGGTGTAATCGCCACCAGACCCGCCACTGCTCCGGAGGCAGCACCCAGCATGGAAGCCTTGCCTTTGTGCAAGGACTCGCCAATCGACCAAGCCAGCACCGCGGCAGCGGTCGCACCAAAGGTGTTGATGAAGGCCAGGGCAGCGAAGCCATTGGCTTCCAGAGCGGAACCGGCGTTGAAACCAAACCAGCCCACCCACAACAGGGATGCACCGACCATGGTCAATGTCAGGCTGTGAGGTGCCATGGATTCTTTTCCGTAGCCAATGCGCTTGCCAACCATGTACGCACCCACCAGACCGGCAACGGCCGCGTTGATGTGAACCACGGTGCCGCCAGCAAAGTCCAGCGCGCCCGACTGCCACAAGTAACCAGCCGTTGCATTGAGCTTGTCGACCACTTCTGCACTGGTGTAGGCATCAGGACCTGCCCAGAACCAGACCATGTGCGCGATAGGCGCATAGCTGAAGGTGAACCACAGCACCATGAACATCAGCACGGCGGCGAACTTCATGCGCTCGGCGAATGCGCCCACGATCAGTGCGCAGGTGATACCGGCGAACGTGGCCTGGAAGGCGGCAAACACGATCTCGGGAATAACCACGCCCTTGCTGAAGGTTGCTGCATTGGCAAACGTGCCCGACGCGTTATCCCAGATGCCTTTCATGAACAGCCGGTCAAAGCCACCCACAAAGGCATTGCCCTCGGTGAAAGCCAGGCTGTAACCATAGATGAACCACAGCACCACGATCATCGAAAAGGTGACCATGACCTGCATCAGCACGGACAGCATGTTCTTGCTGCGCACCAGGCCGCCGTAGAACAGGGCCAGGCCGGGCACGGTCATCAAAATGACCAGCAGCGTGGAGACCATCATCCAGGCGGTGTCGCCTTTGTTGGGCACCGGTGCAGGAGCCGCCTCGGCGGGTGCGGCTTCAGCTGCGGCGGGGGCTGCAGCAGCCATGGCTGCCGCTGCGGGGGCGGCAACGTCAGCGGGTTTGGCTTCGGCAGCCGGCGCGATAACGGCCGGAACTTCAGCGGGAGCCGCCGTTTGCGCCAGCGCCAGGGAACCTGCGGTCAGGATGCCCCAACCCAGAGCGAGGGAGATGAGTAGTTTTTTCATGATGTTTCCTGAGTCTTGATCAGTGGGATGTCACAAGGCTTCGTTGCCGGTTTCGCCAGTGCGGATGCGCACAACCTGCTCCAGGTTGTAGACAAAAATCTTGCCGTCGCCGATCTTGCCGGTGCGGGCTGCACCTTCGATGGCTTCGATCACGCGCTCGACCAAGGCGTCGTCAATGGCCGCCTCGATCTTGACCTTTGGCAGAAAATCCACCACATATTCGGCACCTCGGTACAACTCGGTGTGTCCCTTTTGACGACCGAAGCCCTTGACTTCAGTCACGGTGATGCCCTGGACGCCAATGCTGGACAAGGCTTCTCGCACCTCATCGAGCTTGAACGGTTTAATAATGGCCGTTACGAGTTTCATGTGTTCACCTCAGCTTATGAATAGTGGGTTGCAGGCACCAGATCTGACTGATCTGCTTCTCCAGTAGGTCGGGAGATATTTCAAATAAGCATGCTCCGTGCCAACTGCGATTTGCCAGCCTCAGCTCTCTCTGTCCACCAACAAACCGTGGCTTGCGTTAAGATAACTGTATAAAAAACCAGCATGCACCTTGCTGGTGCTTTACCGCCCTGTGCACCGCAATATTGCGCACCGTTTTTGGGAGAGTTGTGAATGAGCTTATCTTTGGTGCAGAGTCGCGCTCTGCTGGGGCTGGAGGCCGCCAAGGTCACCGTTGAGGTGCATCTAGCCAACGGATTACCCAGTTTTACCCTGGTTGGCCTCGCGGATGTGGAAGTAAAGGAAGCCCGCGAACGGGTGCGTTGCGCCATCCAGAATGCGGGCCTCACATTTCCCCACAACCAGCGCATCACCGTGAATTTGGCTCCGGCCGACCTGCCCAAAGACTCTGGCCGGCTGGATTTACCCATTGCGCTGGGCATCCTGGCCGCCAGTGGCCAGATCGATGGGGCGCGCCTGGCTGACTACGAATTTGCGGGGGAGCTGTCCTTGTCGGGCGAACTCCGTCCGGTGCGCGGCGCCTTGGCCACGGCCCTGGCATTGCACACCGGCAAGGTGGTTACCCGCTTGGTGCTGCCACCCGGCAGCGCCGAAGAAGCTGCCCTGGTGCCCGGCTCCCATGTCTACCGTGCCCGGCATCTGCTGGACGTGGTGCGCCAGTTTGTCCCCGCAGGCGCCTCGCAGGACACGCTGGCGGCGATGGGCCTCCACGAGGCTGACCCTGCGGATGACGGATGGGCACGGGTATCCCAGGTGCCGCCCGTCACGCAAGCGCATGGGGCCGACATGGCCGACGTCAAAGGCCAAGCCGCTGCCAAACGCGCACTCGAGATTGCCGCCGCCGGCGGCCACAGCGTGTTGCTGAGCGGGCCACCGGGCTCGGGCAAGTCCATGCTGGCCCACCGCTTTGCGGGCTTGTTACCCACCATGTCGTGCGACGAAGCCCTGCAAAGTGCGGCTATTGGATCCTTGAGTGGTCGTTTTTCCATCGCGCGCTGGGGGCAGCGGCCCACCTGCAGCCCCCACCACTCGGCCAGCGCCGTGGCCATGGTGGGCGGCGGCTCACCGCCCCGCCCTGGTGAAATTTCGCTGGCCCACCACGGGGTCCTGTTCCTCGACGAAATGCCCGAGTTTCCCCGCGCCGCGCTGGAGGCTTTGCGTGAGCCGCTGGAGACGGGCACCATCACCATCTCCCGCGCAGCACGGCGCTCCGAATTTCCCGCACGGTTCCAGTTGATCGGCGCGATGAACCCCTGCCCCTGTGGCTATCTGGGCTCCACCAGTCATAGCTGCCGCTGCACACCCGACCAGGTGCACCGTTACCAGTCCAAGCTCAGCGGGCCTTTGATGGACCGTATTGATTTGCACGTGGAAGTACCCGCCTTGCCCAGTGCCGATTTATTGAACGCCCCGCCGGGCGAGTCCACCGCCAGCATCCGCGAACGCTGCACCGTGGCGCGTCAGCGGGCGCTGGACCGGCAAGGCAAAACCAATCTGGCGTTGCAGGGCCGCGAGCTGGACCTGCATGTTTTGCTGGACGACGCGGCTACCAAATTTTTGAACGTGGCCGCTGCGCGGCTGGGCTGGTCGGCCCGCGGTACGCACCGGACCTTGAAGGTAGCCCGCACTATTGCCGATCTCGCCGGGGCGCAACACACCCAGGTGAGCCATCTGGCCGAGGCGATGCAGTACCGCAGGACATCGGCACAACCTCTATAAATGCTACTAATTTGATAGCTGTCTGCGCATGCTCCACGGGGGCTGCAGCCCTTATTTATCCTTTAATGGCACACCCATCTGCCGCAGATAGGTGAGCACATCGCGGCTGACCTCGCCCACGGCGCGGGCCTTCTCGGCCATCTCGGCGGCACCGGCCGTCTGGCCCAAAGCCGCCAGTGACACAGCCGTGCCCAGCAGCCAGCGCTGCTCGTCGGGACGGGATTGCAAGGCCATCATGTACGCATGCACGCTTTCCTGGTGGCGCCCCAGGCGCTGCGCCGCGTTGGCGCGAATCGCCCACAAGTCAGCCGGGTTGCCCAGCACCGGCTCCAGACGACCGAGCAAGTCGGCCACGGGGCCAAAGCGGCTCTCAGTCAGTTGCATTCGGGTGAGTTCCCGCACCAGAGACAACAGCACCGCGTTACCAGCCTGGCTGGTACCTGATTTGACAGAACGCTCTGCTGCGGACACCGATTGCTGCATCAAGTCGAGCGCCGTGTCACGGGACCCGGAATTCCACAGGCTCTGTGCCTGGGCCAGCGCATCGCTGCCCGCCTGTTGCTGGCGTTGCGCGGTTGGCAGCGTCTCCGAAGAGGCTGGGGTAGCGGTCGACTGCGGGGCGCTCGAAGACGCTGCTAAAGCGGGTGTGGGTGCCACAGATGAAACTGTCGGGGTCGGGGTCGGGGTCGGCGGTGGCGTTCGCGGCAGGTTGCGCAATGCCAGTCTGGAGTCCATGCGCAGAGCCATGGGCGGTGACACGGCCGCCACGGCGGAGGCGGGGGACTGGGACGGAGCTTGTTCCGGAGCAGCC
>Ga0105047_10000249_pt1 | contig 85699 bp, 79 predicted proteins | sample MAT04_FD_78384 | JGI IMG/M metagenome (GOLD analysis project Ga0105047, IMG submission 78384) | Freshwater microbial communities from Lake Fryxell liftoff mats and glacier meltwater in Antarctica - MAT-04 (megahit assembly) | ecosystem: Environmental > Aquatic > Freshwater > Ice > Liftoff... | reverse complement strand
GCACCACGGGCGCGGGTCCTTGCGCTTGCGCGGCTTGGGCCGCTTGGATCGAGGCCACGTGGGCCGCGAGCGCCTGCGGATCGATCGACGCAGCGGTCAGGGTCTTGTGGGCGCCACCGGCGACCGGCGCAGCGGCTTGCACAGGTGCTGCGGCGGGGGCTGCGGCGGGGGCTGCGGCGTGCAGAGGCGCCAGCGTGCTGCCGCACTTGCCGCAGAAGCGCGCATCCACGCTGTTCGACTGGCCGCAGGCGCCACAGAAGCGGGTCTCATTCATCGGGTCGCGAGCCTACCAGACCGCGCCGGCCCTATCGGGCCCCTCGTACGCGGCGGATCTCGCTGATGCCCATCCGGTAGGGACGCGGGGCCTCGCCGTTCTCGGTCCCGATCCACACCCGATAGATCCCGGGCACCCAGGTCGCCGAGGAGATCTCGATGCCGTCCGAGGCGTCGTCGCAGACGAAGGTCCCGTCGGGCTGCAAGACGATGAGCGAGAGCGCGGGGTTCTCGTCGCTGGGCCAGTGATCCAGATCGAGCGGCAAGAGATAGAGCTGCACGAAGTCGAAGTCGTCCAACAGCGTGATCACGTGGGACGGCGCGTGTGAGACCACGCCGTGGCACTGCCCTCCGAGCAAGCTGGCGTCGGTGCCTCCTTCGTCCTCGGTGACGGTGCTGTCGCCTGCCAGAAAGCGGGGGTCGGGCAAGAACCCGCGCCGCAGCCGGATGCCGTCGAAGCGCCCCGTGTCTGCGTCGATCACCATGCCAGCGTCCTCGGCGAGATCGCTCTCGTCGCCCGCGTCGCTGCTGTCGGGTCCTACGCCCGGGCGCATGCTCCGGGTCTCGGTCAGGCGCAGCTGGTAGTCCGTTCGATCGCGCGCTCCGTGGGTGCCAACCCACACCTCGACCCGCCCGCGGGTCCACGTGCCCTCGACGGAAGGATGGCGGCCGAAGCGATCGTCGTTGCAGTGCCATCGCCCCTCAGCGTCCCGCACCGCGAGGACGAGATCTCCAGGCCCAGTCGCATAGAACCGAAGGAAACCCACCCGGGTCTGAAAGTCGAACACGTGGCTCGGGGCCCGCTCGAAGAAGCCCATCATGCACTCGGCCGGCTCACGCAACGGCATGGGCCCTTCACCCTCCGCGACCCCACTCAGGACCGCCGGATCGGGCACGAACCCGGTGCGCAGCGGCACGGTCCCCTCGCTCGGATAGACAGTAGTCGAGACCGGATCGACGGCGCTCGCTTGTCCCGCAGCGTCCGCGCCGAGACCGGCCACGAGCACGAGCAACGAGAGCAGCAGCGCCCGCCTCACTTCTTCTGCTCGAAGTAGCGCGCCGCGTCACCACGCATGAGGTAGAGCGCAAAGAGCAGCTCGAACGAAGCGCGCAAGAGGAGGATGACGCGCGTGCTCGCAGGCATCGCGTTCACCACCAGATCCGTTCGGGTGCGCAGCGTGATGATGCCCGCGATGATCCAGAAGCCCGCACCGACGAACGCCAGGATGCGCGCAGCGTTCTGTCCCTTGTAGACGTAATAGGCGATGAGCCCCGAGAAGAGCGCCTGCAGCGCGGGACAGAACGGGATCAACAGCTCGGCCGGCTCCCAGCGCCACAGCGAGAGCATCGCGAGGCCGAGCTCGATCACCAAGAGCACGCGCAAGAGCGGCGGCGGCCCGAGCGTGTGCTGCTGGGCCACCATCGGGGCCTTCCAGCTCTCGACGCTGGCAGGCCGATGCTCGGGCGGCGGGAGCTCGAACTTGGACACGTCCGCAGCATCGCTGCTCGGGCGCAGCCCCGCAACGAAAGGAACAGCACACCCGTCTTCGGCGCTCCCTCTTGCAGCGGAAGGATGTTTCGCGTACGAAGCATTTTCGTCGGTGAGCCGCGATTCATTTCCGCGACCCACCTCCACGGCAGGAGACAGCACATGGCCAGCCCGTACACCGAAGAACACGATCTCTTCCGCAAGCAGGTCCGCGCGTTCTGCGAGAAGGAGCTCGCGCCGAACGTCGCCGAGTGGGAGCGCGACGAGATGTTCCCCGCGTGGGTGTTCAAGCGCGCGGGTGAGCTCGGGATCTTCGGCGCGCACTACCCCGAGGACGTGGGCGGCGCGGGCGGCGACTACTGGTTCTCGATCGCCAAGAGCGAGGAGTACGTGCACATCGGCTCGGCCGGCGTGGGGATGGGCTTGCTCGTGCAGAGCGACATGGCGACACCGTGCATCGGCGAGCTGGGCACCAAAGAACAGAAGGACGAGTTCCTCGTTCCCGCGCTCAAGGGCGACAAGATCGCGTCGCTCGGGGTGAGCGAGCCTGGCGCTGGCTCGGACGTGCAGAACCTCAAGACCATCGCCCGCAAAGACGGCGGCGACTACGTCATCAACGGCAGCAAGACCTACATCACGAACGGCACCCGCGCCGACTTCGTCACGCTGCTCGCCAAGACCACGGCCGACGGCGGGGCGCACGGCCTCTCGATCTTCCTCGTCCCCACCAACCTGCCCGGATTCTCGGTGAGCAAGAAGCTCCAGAAGATGGGCAACTGGTCGAGCGACACCGCCGAGCTCTTCTTCGACGACGTGCGCATCCCTGCTCGCTACCTCTTGGGCCAAGAAGGCATGGGTTTCGTGTACCTGATGCAGAACTTCCAGAGCGAGCGCCTGATCGCCTGCACCAGCGCCGTCTCCGGCGCTCGCACCGCGCTCGACAAGTCCGCGAGTGGCTGGGGCCGCGAGCGCAGCGTGTTCGGCAAGCCCGTGCTCAAGCACCAGGTCTGGCAGCACAAGTTCGCCGATCTGCACAGCAAGGTCGAGGCCGCACACGCGCTGACCTATCGCGCCGCGGAGTCCTTCAACGAGGATCGCTACATCAAGAAGGGCGAGATCTCCTTCGAGACCACCAAGCTCATCGCGATGGCGAAGATCTTCGTTGGCGACGTGGCGAACGAAGTGGCCGACACCGTGGTGCAGTTCCACGGCGGCATGGGCTACCTTGAGGAGCTCTGGGTCGCGCGTTACTTCCGCGATCAGCGCCTCTTCCGCATCGGCGGGGGCACCAGCGAAGTGATGAAGCACTACGTCGCCAAGCTCTTGGGCTACTGACCTCGCGTCAGCGCGGGGGCTTGACCACGCCCAGGAGGAGGGCGCAGCCTCCGTCCAATGCGGGTAGCTAGGTTGCTTCTTGGGCTTTCCTTGATGATCTCGTGCGCGCTCGGCCTCACGCTCCCCAGCGCGGTCCACGCACAGGGCAGCGATGCCGAGGCGCGGGCGCTCTTCAACGCTGGTGAGGTCGCGTACATCGAAGGGCGCTACGACACAGCGCTCGACTACTTTCGGCGCGCCTACGACCTGAGCGGTCGCGCGTTGCTCCTCTACAACATCGGCAACGCCGCCGAGCACGTCCGCCACGACGCCGAGGCGCTCGAGGCCTTCGAGCGCTACCTCGCCGAGACCCCCGAGGACGCGCCCAACCGCGTTTCTGTCGCTGCGCGTGTCGAGTTCCTGAGAAGCACGGTTGCTGCGGCGGACCCCGTCGCTGCCACCGCTCCGGCGGACGCGGAGGTGACCGACGAGCCGCCAGCACCCCCCGGCCCCGAGCCCTCCCACGCGGATGAGGGACCGGGCGTGGCTCCATGGATCGTCGTCGGCATCGGCGGTGCGGTCGCGGTTGCAGGCGCCGTGTTGGTGGGTGTGGGTTATGCCGACGGCGCGTCGGTCTCCGGTGCGACCGATGGGACCACCTGGTCGAGCATCTCGGGCGCGTACGAGCGCGCTCCCATCCTCGAGGGCGTGGGCTTCGCGCTCCTCGGCGCTGGCCTGGCCACGGCCGTCGCCGGGATCGTCTGGGGCGCAACGGGCTCGAGCGCGAGCGAGAACACGACCGCATCGATGTGGCTGACCCCCGATGGCGCCGGCGTAGTGGTTGGAGGGAGCTTCTGATGCGAACGAACTCTCAACGTCTGGCGCGCGTCACCCTCGCGCTCTTCGCCTTCGGTCTCGTCGGCCCCGGATGCACTCCCGACATCCCCGAGGGGGTTTTGGTCTGCACGGACAACGCCGAATGCCCCCCGACATGGATTTGCCGCGTCGACCGCTGCTACTCGGGTGAAGGCACTGACGCTGGCGCACCCGATACCGGACGGATGGACGGCGGCGCGGTTCGCTGTGCGCGGGATATCGACTGCACCAACGGGACCTTCTGCGATGGTGTCGAGACCTGCATGCCCGATGCGACGGGTGCGGACCCGGTGACCGGGTGTCTGCCGCCGGGCGCCGAAGCGTGCCTCGCGACCCAGGCGTGCGACGAGACGACCGATCGCTGCGTCACCGACTGTGATGCCGATCCCGACGCGGACGGAGACATGCGCGACGCGATCGAGTGCGGTGGCATGGACTGCGACGACGCGAACACCGACGTCCATCCGGGTCACGCCGAGACCTGCGATGACGTCGACAACGACTGTGACCCGGCGACGTTCGGCGACACGGACCTCGATGCCGACGGCGCCGTCTCCGACGCTTGCTGCAACCCGACGCCCGAAGGCACGCTCTGCGGCACCGATTGCAACGATATGGAGCCCAACGCCGGGAGCGGAGATACAGAGATCTGCGACGGCCTCGACAACGACTGCAACGGGACGACCGACGACGGCCTCCTCACGACCTACTACCTGGACGGCGACAGCGACACCTATGGTCGCGCCGGAATGACGATGGACGCATGCTCGGCGCCGAGCGGCTATGCCGACCGGGCTGGCGACTGCGACGACTCCGCCTTTGGGGTCAACCCAGGTGCCACCGAGACCTGCAACGGAATTGACGACGATTGCGTGGGCGGCATCGATCGACCGGAGTGCAGCTGCACCAACGGAGCGACCCAGACGTGCGGTACCGACGTCGGTGTCTGCATGATGGGCAGCCAGACCTGCGTGAGCGGCATGTGGGGACCTTGCACGGGCGCGACCGATGGCACTGCCGAGGTGTGCGACGGCCTCGACAACGACTGCGACACCACCGTCGATGGCGCCACGGCGAGCTGTCCTTCGCGCACCAACACCTCGAGCACCTGCGTGAGCCCGGCGTGCACCTACGCATGCACTGCGCCCTTTCAGACCTGCGACACCTCGGATCCGGGCGACACCACGGGCTGCGAGTCGAACCGCAACACCGATGTCGCGCACTGCGGTGGTTGCACCGCGTGTGGCACACCGACCAACGTGGCGACCCGATGGTGCGTCGCCGGGACTTGCACCGTCCTCACGTGTACGGGGCTGTTCCGCGACTGCGATGGGACGTTCTCCAACGGCTGCGAGCGGGCCATCAACACGGTGACGGACTGCGGGAGCTGCGGGAACGTCTGCACCGCCCCCGCGGGCGCGACCGCGACGTGCGGCGGCGGCTGCAGCTACGCGTGCGTGTCGGGGCGCTCCGACTGCGATGGCGACATCAGCAATGGCTGCGAGACCGCTCGCGCTAGCTGCGACGCGCCTCCCCCGCGGCTGACGGCTCCCCTGAACGCGATGGTGGTGACGTCGAATCGTCCGGTGTTGCGCTTCGTGGGCGTGGCGGGTGTCCCCAATGCGCAAGTCCAGGTGTGCTCGGATCCGACCTGCAGCACCATCGTGTGGACTGGCATCGGATCTAGCCCCCTCACGGTGGGTACGTCGCTCCCGCCTGGCCGCTACTACTGGCGCGCGCGTGCCGTCATCGGCACCACGATCGGGACGGCGGCCTCGGCCCAGTGGAACTTCGTCACCTTCGCCACCACCACACCGACGATCTCCACCGACGCCTTCCCCCTGCTGAACGTCGCGGGGGGCCGCGAGGACCTGGTGATAGGGGACCCCACCACGGGTGGCGGGCGGGTGGTGCTCTACGAGAGCGCGGGCACGACCATGACCCAGATACTGAACGCGCCCGCGAACCGCCAAGGGTTTGGATCCTCGATATCGAGCGTCGATGCGAACGGCGATGGCTTCGGCGATCTGATCGTGGGGTGTTGTTTGGCCAGCGACGTGACGCTTGCGCCCAACGTCGCGACGGGATGCTCTGGCGCGGTGGTGGTGTATGCGGGCACCGCCGCAGGCACCTTCGACGCGACGCCGATGTTCAATACGGTCATTGGGAGCGGTTTCGGCTACTCGGTGGCCGGGATTGGCGATTTCGACGGAGACGGATACGGCGATTTCGCGGTAGGCGCCTATGCCTTGAGCCGGGTCTATATCTACCTCGGCAGTCCTGCTGGCGTGAACGCGACGGCGCTCACCTACACCGCTGGTTCGACGGGCCACCAGTTCGGCTGGTCGGTCGCCGCGGCGGGCGACACCGACGGAGACTTCCTCGATGAGGTCATCGTCGGGCAGTTCTCCCGCGCCGGCGGCGACACGACGAGTAGCGTGACCGTGCTCCGCTTGCGAGTCTTGGACACCACGGTGATCCCGGTCCTCGTCTCCGGGAGAGTGCCATCGCGGGTGACGGGCATGGGCGACGTGAATCAGGACGGGCGAGCGGACTACGCCGTCGCCTCCACCGTCGGGAACGGCTCGGTCGCGGTGCACAACGGGAGTGGAAGCCAGCTCTGGACGCTGACGGGAACCGCCGGCTCGCGCTTCGGGAGCAGCATCATCGGCTTGGGCGACCTGAATGGCGATGGCCGCGGCGACGTCGCGGTCGGTGCGCCTGGAACCATGGAGGTCTTCACCTACCAAGGGTTCACGGGGTCCCTGATCTGGTCCGTCAACGACTCCCAACCCAATTTCGGTTACAGCCTCGGTCGTGGTGGTGTCCAGACGCCGATGCCCCTGACGGCGTCGCTGGTGATCGCGAGCTGCGGGCCCGGGGCGGGCTGCGCGGCCGAGGTCACGCTCTACGATGGACGCGACATGACCACTCGGAGTCTTCGCGGGTTGTGGGCAGCGCCCGTCGGTAGTCCCGGATTCGGGCTGGGCCTGCCTCGCTGATCGAGGTAGTGCGTCGGACGAGGTGCTGTCGCGCGGGGGGTTCGGTTATCGCGATAACCGCGTGACTTCGATCCGAGGCGGGGCGTCTTGGACGACAATCGAGCAAGGGTTGTGACGAGGGATTGTTGGTGCTCTACCCATTGAGCTACGGGCTGGGCCCGACGGGATTCGTCCCGGTGGCTCATCTTGCTGCGCGCCTGGTACTTGGTGAGCTGGTACGCCAGCTCCAATGCCGACTTGCCGGTGTACCAGCGACCGACTGCGCGCTTGAGGCCTCGACCCCAACCACGGCGGCCGTGGACCAGCGTCACGAAGGTGAAGAGATGGGTCGCGGTACGACACACCTGCTCCAGCTGATCGAACGCCATGCGCGCGATCATCGGATCCGGGTGCGACGCCGCGATCGCGATCGCCACGATCGCCGGATCGTTCTTGGGCGCTCGGCCCGAGAGGCTGATCTCCACGATCAACGCGACGGTGCGCGCCGCATCGAGGGCCAAGCACGCATCCACGACCTTGCTGTTCTCGATCGTCAGCTTCCGCTCGCTCGCGTAGTACGAGCCCGAGTCGGTTCCGAGGATCAGGAAGCGCGAGAGCTGCGCGAACGGCTCGAGCGTGAACGTGTAGCCGCCCGCGGTGTTCTTCACCTGCTCGGGCGACGCCTGTGCGGACTGAGGAACGAGCCACGCGCTTCACGCCGGGAATTGCGGTTGTTTCTTCGCGACTCGAGGTGATGAACTATCCAATCCGATAGTAAATGCGCTCATCGTATTGGTCGCTTCATGCGAGATCAGCGCGTCGGTCGCGCGTGCAGGGCGAGCACCACGCGGACCAGATCTGGGACCAGCGCGCGCAGTCGCTCGACGATGATCTCGCGCGGGAGCGCCACGCCTTCGCCGATCGAGAGCACGCACTCGGCGTCCTCGACGGCGCCGGGATCGACGTCGTATCCGTCTTTGACCGCGCGGGCCCACGCGTGGCCCAAGGGCGCGTCGCCTCCTGCGGCGGCCGCGAGCACCCGCACCCGCGCGGCGACGGGCGAGCGCGCGTTGGTCTCGTCGATCGCTCGGAAGGCGGAGCCCGAGTCGCCGAGCGCGAGCGCTTCGAAGGCCACCACGGGCGCCTCGTCGTCCGAGGGCACATCGCGCGAGACCAGGCCGCTCATCTCTCGCTCTTGGCCCGAGCTGGTGCCGCCTTCCAACGCGCGGCACGCCCGACCGAGGCGCGCGAGATCCGCGGCCATGCGCGCGCTCCTGTTGTCACGCCTCCCGGCGACCGCGTCGGCGAGCTGGGTGCCCGCATCGAAGCACGCGATCCCTATCGCCATCGCTGCGAGCTGGGCTCCTCGATCCGCGGACAGCACGTCGCGCACCAGCGGTAGCGCGCGCAGATCACACGAGAGCGCAGCGATCTCGTCGAGGCACGCGGCGCATCCAGAGACGTGGCTCTCGGCGCGCGCCCGAGCGGCCCCTCGGGTGGAGCCATCGACGTAGCCCGCGATCTGCGAAGGGCGGAGGCAGCCCGCGCCCGGCGGCGGCGTGGTCAAGAGCTCGCTCTTGAGCGAGCGCATCACGGCGTCCACTTGAGCACGCAGCTTCGCCAAGGGACGCTCGCTCTCCGTGCGCCGCGCGAAGCGGACCCGCTCCGACGGTGGCGAGGCCTGCAAGAGCACCCGGAACGCCAACGTCAGATCATCGTACTCGCCGAGGTGCTCGAAGGCGTGCTCGCTCTCGAGCGCGCCGAGGCGCTGGGCCACCCACTCGAGCGCGCTGACCACCTGGGCCTCGCTCGTCCCCACCAGCGCCGCGATGTGGGCCGAGCCCAAGCCATGCAGACGCATCCGCAAGATCGCGGTGACGTTGGGCGGCTGCCGCGCGATCGTCTCCTTGGCGGCCTGGGCCAGCCGCTCCGACGAGATCGCCTCGCGCGCCGCCACCACATCGAGCGGACCGGGCGTCGGGGAGGGCGCGACGAGCGGGGCCCGCGCCTTCTCGGCGTGCCTCCGGCTGATCACGGCGAGGAACGCGCGCAGCGTGGACTGCGAAGGAGAGAAGTCTCCAAAGCGCTCGGGGTGCTCCGAGAGCCGCGCGAGCAGCAGCATGCTCAGCTCGCGGGGGTTCATGCCGGCGCGCTCTCGAAGCATCCCGAGCTCGGCCAAGATCCCGTGGCGAGCCATCAACACCGCGATGGCCTCGGGCTCGCCCGCCTGGCATCCGGCCAGGACCACCTCATCCGTCGCCGCCGCGTAGTCATCGATCATGTCGGCTCCCGCTCACCCCCCGACCAGGCCAGACCTGCGCGTCAGGGTCAAGACGTCCCAGCCGATCCAGCCCGGCTGGAAGGCCCGGTGTCCGACGTCCTGCGAATCCTGCGTTGACAGGGCCCATGCGCGCTGACAGCATCGGCCAGCTTTTCGATGGTCGAGCGCATCGGCAATTGCCGCGTCCTCGGCGAGATCGGCAGCGGCGGCATGGCCGTCGTCTACCGCGCCGTCCAGGAACCCCTTGGACGCACGGTCGCCATCAAGGCTCTCAAGCCTTCAATCGCCGTCGATTCCGGGTTCGCGAAGCGCTTCGAGCGCGAGGCCCATTTCATGGCCTCGCTTCAGCACGAGAACATCCTCCACGTCTATGATTTCATCAAAGAACGCGGGACGATGTACATCGTCATGGAGTACGTGCAGGGCATCGACCTGTACGATCTCCTGGAGATCACCCCGCGCCTGCCGGTCGACGTCGCCGCCATCCTGACGCTGCAGGTCGCCCGGGCGCTGGATTACGCGCACTTCCGGGGGATCATCCACCGGGACATCAAGCCCGCGAACGTGATGATCAGCCACCAGGGCGAGGTGAAGCTGATGGACTTCGGCATCGCTCGCGATGACAAGCTGAGTGATTTGACCGAGACCGGGACGGGGCTTGGGACCCCGAGCTACATGAGCCCGGAGCAGATCCTGGGCGACAAGCTCGACTTCCGCTCCGACGTGTTCTCCGTCGGCATCGTGCTCTACCAGATGCTCACCGGCCGCAAGCCCTTCATCGAGGACGACGCGCGCACGGTGATGCAGAAGATCCGGCTGGATAGGTACACCAGCCCCCGCAAGCTCAACGCCCACGTCCCTCGGACGCTCGAGCGGATCATGGCCCGCTGCATGGAGAAGATGCCGGCGAACCGGTATCCGACGACCCAAGCGCTGATCGACGATCTTCAGGACTTCCTCTCGGCGCGGGTGCCGATCAACCACAACGCGCGCCTGGTCATGTACCTGCGCGAGGTCGGGGTCATCACCGACGCGCAGGCCGACGAGATCCTCTCGGCGAGCGCCCCCAACCGAGTGCGCCGCGACAAGGGCGATCGTTCGCTCATCCCCCACAGCTGGATGGCCCAAGGCGCGCTCGCGCTCGCCATCGTCGGCGGAGGCGGCGCCATCCAGACGATGGCCGGACGGCTGGGGGGCGACTCCGACGAGTTCGTGGCCGAGTCCGGCGCGCCGGTCGTCCCAGAGAACGCGGGCTACCTCGGCTTCGTGGTCGAGCCTTGGGCCGAGGTGTGGATCGGCAACCAGCGGGTCGCGGTCACGCCGACCGCCCAGTCGATCGCACTGCCGCCGGGGCGCTATTACGTGCGCTTCTACAACCCGTACTTCCGCAGCGACAACCGCGAGGTCCGGGTGCACAGCGGCGAGACCGAGATCTTGCGGGTGTCTCTCGCCGATCTCGAGCCCGGCGAGGCTCCGAGCCCCCCACCGACGCCACTCCCGGGCAGTGCGCCCGAGCTCGAAGAGGGGCCGAGCATCGAGGCGCTCGAAGGCGCCGCACCGGAGCCGTCCACACCATGAGCTGGCTCCGCGCGCTCCTGTTCATGTTCGTGTTCGCGTCGGGCCTCACCCCGTTCGCGGCGCGCGCCGACTTCCCCGGCTTCGTGCACGTGGTGCGCGAAGGCGAGACGCTCGCTTCGATAGCGCAGCGCTACTACGGCGATCCCCGTCGCGAGACCGTGCTGGTCGCCGAGAATGGCCTCGAGGCCGAGGGCGGCGCCGCGATCGTCGTCGGCATGCGCCTGACGATCCCCACCGTCGCCTACCACCGCGTCGTGACCGGCGAGACCTGGGGCGCCATCGCCGATCGCTACTTCGGCACTCCGACGCGCTCGTTCATCATCCAAGAAGCGAACCCTGCCATCGAAGGGGCCCAGCCCACCGAGGGTGCTGAGCTCTTGATTCCGTATCCCCTGCGTCACGTCGCCGGTCAGCGCGACACCCTCAATCACGTGGCCCAGCTCTACTTCGGCGACATCGCTGCGGCGCGCACGTTGCGCCGATTCAACAACCTGCGGACCACCCGTCTGTCGCGCGGTCAGGTGATCTTGGTGCCGCTCGCCGATCTCACGCTCTCCGAAGAGGGCCGGCGCATCGTGGGATTGGGCACCGGCACCGAGCCTCCGGGGGGTGAGGTCCGTGAGCTCCAAGAGCGCATCGCGCTCGAGCTCCCCACGCTCGCCGACGCGATCACACAGGGCCACTACACCGAGGCCGTCGCCATCGGGAATCGCCTGCTCGGCGCGGGCGAGCTGACCGGCAATCAGATCGTCACCATCCAGCGCTCGCTCGCGGTCGCGTACGTCGCGCTCGGTCGCAGTGATCTCGCGGTGCTCTCGTTCGTCGAGGCCCTGCGTCGTCAGCCGGATCTCGAGCTCGACACCCACCGTACTTCCCCGCGCGTCTTGAGCACGTTCGACGAAGCGCACGCCCAGCTGGACGCCGAAGCCGCGGCCGACGCAGGAACGAGCGACGACGCAGGCACGCCCGACGCAGGCGTCCCGGTACTGGCGCCCTGACGCTCGCCTCGAGTACGAGTGTTCCCAACAACAGATCGGGGCCGAGCTCCCGCCGGTCATCGCGGCAACTATGACGGGGAGTATTGGGATGACCTCACCTACGATGTCACCTATCTGGTCGGCGAGATCGGACCTGAGCTCGAGGTCAGCAACACCCTCCGTGCGCGACGGCGGCGGCATCGATGCGTCCGCGCGTGACGGCGGCCCAGATGCAGGCCCCAGCTCGGTGGTGGACGGCGGCTGTGGCTGCGTGGCGGTGGGCACCGGCTCCACGCGTGGTGTCTTCATCGCGCTGGCGTTGCTCGGTGTCGTGCTCGCGCGTCGCAGGACCCGCTGACCCGTCGCCCTGGCGCCGTCGGTAACGCCGGGCCGGCGCATCGCGAACCACTCGCCATGTCCGAGCATTCCGATCCCGAGGTCACCGCGCTGCGCCGCCGCGGGGGGCTGCCCACGCTGGTGGCGCCCATTCTGTTGGCGCTCGCTGCGCTGGCCCTGGGCTTCGTCGCCGTCACCAGCGCGCAACACCACATCACGATGCCGGCCGCGGGCTCGGCGTTGCCGGGGCGATCGACGCCCATCCGTACGCTGGATCGGCATCGGGTTTTTGGGACCCCGATGGCGGGGCCGTTCGAGGCGAGCGCTCGGACCGCGACGTTTGGGATGGGTTGTTTCTGGGGGGCCGAGCGGCGCTTCTGGCGCTTGCCTGGGGTGCTCTCGACTGCGGCGGGCTACTCGGCCGGCACGACGCGCAACCCTACGTATGAAGAAGTCTCGAGTGGGATGACCGGACATGCCGAGGTGGTGCGGGTGATCTACGATCCGTCGCGCATCCGCTACGAGCAGCTGCTCGCCGCGTTCTGGGAGGGGCACGATCCTACGCAGGGCATGCGGCAAGCGGGGGATGTCGGCACCCAGTACCGCTCGATGATCCTCGCCTCGAGCGCGGACGATCGCCGCATCGCCGAGCGCTCGCGCGAGATCTACCAGCGCGCGATCTCGGCCGCGGGCTTCGGGGCGATCACCACCGAGATCGTCGACGCCGGACCCTTCTACTTCGCCGAGGACTACCACCAGCAATACCTAGAAGCGAACCCGGGCGGGTACTGCGGACACGGGGGCACCGGCGTGAACTGCCCCTTTGGTCTGGCGGACTACGAGGGCGGCGCCGAATGAAGGGGCCGAGCGCGTCGAAGCGCGTCGAGTGCGCTCCGTCTGAGTACCTCGCCAAGCGTGCTCGCTAGCCCCATCCTCCGCACCGTCGCTCGATGCCATCACGCTCCGTCGGTTCCCTGTCCATCCGCCTCTCCGTCGTCCTCGCTGGGCTCTTGACCACGGGCCTCGCGATCGGGAGTGCCGTCTCCATCGCCCCGGCGATCGAGCTCTCGGCGAGCGCCGCGCTGCTCGTGCTCGCCCTAGGCGTCGCGGTGCTCGAAGGCGCGACGTTGTTGGCGCTCGCGACGGCGATGCTGCGGATGCGGCCGACAGCCGCGCGCCTGCCTCGGCCCGTCAGCGTGCTCGTCGCCGCGTGGAACGAGCGCGAAGGGATCGTCTCCACCGTACGTGATCTCTTGGCGCAGACCGGCGTCGAACTCGAGGTGATCGTCGCCGACGACGGCTCGACCGATGGCACCGGCGATCGCGTCGAGCAGGTGTTTGGGAGTGATGCGCGCGTTCGCTTGGTGCGGATAGGTCACGCGGGGAAAGGCCCTGCGCTCGAGGCGGCGCGAGCAGTCGCTCGCTACCCTCGGATAGCCACGGTCGATGCCGACACCGTTCTGGAGCCCCTCGCGCTCGCCAAGCTGGTCGCCGCGATCGATGGTGAGGTGGTGGCCGCGGGCGGCGCGGTGCTGATCGATGACACTCGAACGCTGGGACGCCGCTTCCAAGCACTGGAGTACCTGCGCACCACCTGGGTCCGGGTCGCGTGGGCGGAGCTCGGGATGCTGGAGCAGATCCCCGGCGCGTTCAGCGTGTTCGATGCTGCAGCGCTCGCGTCGGCGGGCGGGTTCCCGGTCGACTCGATCACCGAGGACTACGAGGTGAGCTACCGGCTCTATGAGGACGCGGCGCGCAGGGGTCGCGCGATCCACATCGCGCTGGTGCCCGAGGCCCGCGCGTTCACCGCGCCGCCCGATGGTTTCGTCGGCTTCGTGCGCCAGCGGACCCGATGGTTCGCAGGATTCCTGAGCACGCTGGCTCGCTTCCGTCGCCTGATTCTCTGGCCGCGTACGGGCGCCTTTGGAATGGTGCGTTTGCCCCTCAAGGTCCTCGACGCCGCGGGTCCGCTCTTCGCCGTGAGCGCGATGATATCGCTCGCAGTGTTGCTCGCGCGCGGTGAGGTGCTCTCGCTGCTCGTTCTCCTTCCGCTCGGCGTGAGGGCGCTGAGCGATGTGGTGATCTTCCTCGCCGGGCGCGCCATGGCGCCGAACCGCGAGCATGGTGTCGGGGCGCTGCTGCTCACGGCGATCGATGCGGTGACCCATGGCGTCGTGCGCCAGCTGGTGGTGCTGCGGGCGTATCCCTTCGCGGCCGCGCGGCTCGCCACGTGGGAGCGCTCCCGAGGACCTCGCGTCGCTTCGACCCCCACGCGTACATCGAGCCCCCACCCCGAGCCCGCGGAATAGCGACTCAGAACGAACACCGCGCCAGCGATCCGCGTTGGTACCGGCCTTGCGACGGCCCCACAGCTCGCGCGCGTACGCTCTCGTCGGGTGGCGACTCTCCGCCGAACCGTTCCTCATGTACCCTTTGGCAATGCTTCAGGTTCTAGACCGACACGCCGTCCCTACGCTCGCCATCCTTCTCACGCTCGCATGTTCGATGCCCGCGACCACCGAGGCCCAGACGACGGTTCCAGACGTGCCGAGTTCCCACGACGAGGAGGCCCACGGTCTCTTCGAAGCAGGGAGCGTGGCGTTCCGTGCGGGTCGATTCGACGCGGCCCTGGACTACTTCGAGCAAGCCTACGAACTGAGTCACCGTCCCGAACTCCTCTTCAACATCGGCCAAGCGCATGATCGTCTGCGCCATGATGTGGAAGCGCTGGATGCCTTCCGCCGCTACCGAGCCGCGCTCCCGAACGCCGACGGGGCAGAGGGCCTCGATGCGCGCATTGCCGTGCTGGAGGCGGCGTTGGCCGCAGACGAGACCGCTGCGGAAACAGTAGACCACGATGAGAACGTTCGAGAGGTCGCCGACGTCGGGAGCGAGCATGGCTCAGGTGGTGACGTCACCTCGGAGTGGTGGTTTTGGACCCTCATCGGTGTCGTGCTGGTGGGTGCGGGCGTGGGGATTGGCGTCGGGGTCGCACTGTCGAGCGACTCGGTAGAATCCCCAATACCGGGCACCAACGGCCGGGTCATCACCGCGTTGGTGAGCTTCTGATGGTTCGCTCTCTACGCAATACCTCGCTCGCCGCTCTTTGCTTGGTCCTCGGAGGCTTGGTCCTCGGAGGCTCGGTCCTCGGAGCATGCACCCCGACGCCGCGCACCCAGATCATGTTGATCGTGGACGCGGATCCCACGGTACGCGCCTGGGCAACGAGCCTCGAACTCGACGTGGCGGGACGCGCCGCGAGCGTCGGCAGCTTCGAGCCGCCCGAGCACTCGACGGAGAGCCCCACGTGGCCTTTGGAGGTCGCGATCGTGCCTCTCGGCAACGACGCGAGTCGGGTGATCCGGGTCGCCGCGAGAGCGAGCGATGGTTCAGGCCGCGCGCTTTCGTCGGTGGTGGAGACCAGCTTCGTTCCCGGAGAGACGCGCGCTCTGCACGTGTTTCTCTCTGCGGACTGCGAGGGGGTGGACTGTGCGCGCGAGACCTGCCGCCGTGGCGTGTGCAGTCCCATTGCGGTCCCCGGCAGCGCCCTGCTCACCTACGGTACCGACGGCGGCCCAACGATCGACGCAGGTGGCATCGATACGCCTGTGCTACTGGACGCACCCGCAGACACCCCCGATACCCATCTACCCGACGCGCCCTGCATTCCCCCCGCTCTACGGGTGGACATGCTCATCCTGATGGACACCTCAGCGTCGATGAGGGAGGAACAGGACCTGATTCGCGCCGGGATTCCCGAGTTGGTTCGAGCGCTGAGATCGGGTGACGTCGATGGGGACGGCATGCCGGACTATTCGCCAGTCGTCGATCTGCAGGTCGGTCTCATCACTCCGGATCTCGGGGTAGGCCTCGCTGAAGCCCCGGGGTGCACGTCCACTGGGGACATGGCGGTGCTCCGCTCCACGAGCATCGCATCGAGCTGCACGGGCACGTACGGACCTATCGTGAGATTCACTTCCGGCGGGGATCCCACCGCTGCCGCCGCGGCGCTCGCGTGCTTGGCGAACGCCGGCGCGATGGGCTGTGGTTTCGAACAGCAATTCGATGCAGTGCTGGAGGCTGCCTCGCCAGACGGAGCCACGTCCTATACCCGTGCGAGCTACATACCCCTCGCTTTCGCCGACGGCAGCATGGGACGCGCGGAGACCGACAACGCCGGGCTCTTTCGCGACGACGCGGTCCTCGCGATCGTCCTCATCACCGACGAGGACGACTGCACTGCGCTCGACCCGCGCAGCTTCTTCGACCTCACGACTCTGGGGCTGGATGGCCCAAACCTGCGCTGCGCGACCATGCCAGATCGGCTCCACCCGGTGTCGCGCTTCGTCGACGGGATCCTCCAGATGCGCCAGATCCCCCAGCGCATCGTCTTCGTACCCATCACGGGGATCCCAGTAGCGCGTAGTCCGGGCGTGAGGGTCATCCCCGATTTCGATGCCATCCTCGCGGACCCCTCGATGACGCCGACACCGCTGCCCTCGATGCCCGCACGTCTCAGCGACGTCTGCACCAACCTAGCGACCGGTGGGGCCACACCGGCACCGCGGATTGTGACCGCCGCGCGCGATCTGGCCGCCGCCGGAGTTCACACCACAGTTCAGTCCATCTGTGCAGACAACTACCAAACGATCATTCGTGCCATCGCCTATCGAGTGGGCCTCGCGACCACGGGCACCTGCACCCCTTGAGCGTTTCAACGTCGCCCCCTGGACCTCGACTGCCAACAGCGGTCGGAATTAGGTGATGATCGACCCATGTCCTCGCGCCGTGTGTTTGCTTGCTCGCTGATCCTGTCGGGGCTCTACGCGTGTGAGCCCCCCGCCGACCTGCCCGACGCAGGCTCTGACGCTGGGCCCACCTGCGCCCCGAGCGCCTTCGAGATCGGGGCGATCGAGGGTCACGCCACGCCGCTGGGCGCGGCCGCCGGCGAGGTGCGCGCAGGCCGCTTGCGGGCCGCCGACCTGCCACCCGATCCGGCGGGCCTGGCGACGTGGGCCGAGGGCGACTACGTGCTGGCCAACGATCGGTTTGCCGTCGTGGTCTCGCAGCCGGGTCATTTCGAGAACTACGACCCGTACGGCGGTCGGGTGCGCGGCCTGGCGCGGGTTCGAGACGGCGCGCTGATAGAGCCGGCCGACTTCAACGTCGCGATCCTCGGTCTGGGGCGCTTCGTGGTCGCGACCGAGGCCGTGACCGTGCTCTCGGACGGCAGTGATGGCGCGGCGATCGTGCGCGTGAGCGGCGTGTTGGTGGGCGTCCAAGCGCTGGCAGATCTGTTGGAGGCGCTGTTTCCCGGCGATCTCGCTGGGCTCCCCGTCGCGCTCGACTACGTGCTCGTGCCAGGCTCCGATCGCGTTGATGTACGCGTGTCGATCCGCAGTGCGGGTGTCGCCGCGCGCGCGCGCATCGGCACGGCTGGATTCTTTCAGGGCTTTCGCATGCCGGCGTGGACGGAGGGCAACGGCTTCGCTTCGGCCAGCGGGCCGCAGCGCTTCGGCGTAGGCCTCCCGGGCGTGCAGCGGGTGCTCGCGCGCCTCTTGGACTCACTGTCGCGCGAGCTTCGCGTCACCCTCTCTGGCGCCGATGTGGGGTCCATCGACGAGGCGCGGGTGCACGTGGTCGATGCGAGCGGAGAGCGCGAGCTGCCGCGTACCTACGCACCGCACGGGCTCTCGTTCGAGGTCGACCCGGACGCGGCTTGGATCTGGGTCTGGCGCGAAGGTGCGCCCGCGCAGGGGCCGTTCGCGCCGCGTCGTTCATCGATGTCGAGAGGCTCGAGGTCATCGTCGACGGCGAGACCAGCGAGGTCATCGCCATCCTGCCGGAGGACGCCGACCACCGACCCCGCCATGCGCTTGCGCCCACGCGTCGAGGTCGACGTGGGTCCGGCGCGATCGTTCGTGATCTTGCACGTGTCGGGGAGCGACGGAGCCGGACATCGCGTACGGCGGGCGCCCTTTTGGGGTCACCAATCCAATCTTCCTGTCGCGCTGTGTGCGGCGAGCCCGCCCAGCGGTCGCCAGGATTTCTCCCTGGTCGTGGCCATTGCGACGGGCTAGCACCACGCGCGTGCGCCTGATGATCTCGCTCTCATTGGCTCTCGGCGTCGCGATCACGTGCGCGCCGGTGCGTGCGCAGGAGCGGCTGTCGCTGATGGAGCCCGCGCCGAGCGTGCATCGAGAGAGCCCCACCTGGACGTGGGTGATGTTGGGCTTGGGCGGCGCGATGGTGCTGGGTGGCGCGGGCACCGGCATCGGCGCGTTGATGGTGCAGGGCGAGCTCGATGCGGTGTGCAGCTTCACTTGCCCTCGGAGCTACGGACCTTTGCAGGACGCTGGCCGCGCGCTGGCGATCAGCACCGACGTGCTCATGATCGGCGGAGTGGTGCTGGCGGCCTTCGGATTGGTCGCCTCGCTCACGTTGGAGAGCGAGGTGACGCCTGAAGCCGAGACGCTCTCGGTGACCGCTGGGTGCGACGGCAACGGCTGCTTCGCCGCGGTGAGAGGAAGCTTCTGACGATGCGCGTCGTCGTCCTCATCGCGTTCGCACTCACCCTGAACAGCTGCCAGCTGCTCACCAACTTCGTGCGCCCGCTGGTGGACGACCCGATCGACGCCGAGATGCCTGATGCTGGCACCGAGGCAGAGGACACGGGTACCCACTGAAGCGCGGTCGCGATGATGGAGAGGATCCACCTTGAAGGATCTCTCGCCGAGCTTTGCGAGATCCAAGGGGCGTTTCGGTGTGCCGAGTTCGAGGCCGACCTCCACGCCGTCCCACTTCGTCGAAGACATCGTGCAGCCACCGTAGTTGTTCCAACAACCCTTTGATCCCCAATCGCCGCGGGCGTCGTCATCGTCCTCGACGTCGTCCTCGCTCTGGTCCTCCTCGCGAATCTTGTTCAGAGTGACTCGAGATCGCTCATCTCCGACTTACTTGGCGCGCCGAGGGTGCGGACCCGATCGAAGTTGGGCTTCTCCACCGGCTGAACCGAGAGGCGCTGACCCTTCTGCACCACCAGCATGTTGCAGAGCGCAGGGTCGGCCTTGAGTCTGTCGAGGGAGACGAGCGTGGGGAACTTCTCGACGAAGGCGACGCGCACCATCAGCCAGCGCGGATCGTCCTTCTTGGAGGCCGCGTCGAAGTAGGGGCTCTTGGGGTTGAACTGAAACGGATCGGGCTCGGCCATGCCGCTGATGCGACCTATCCCAACGATCCCGGGGGGCTCTGCGTTGGAGTGGTAGTAGAGGACGAGATCGCCGAGCGACATGCCGTCGCGCATGAAGTTGCGCGCGGTGTAGTTGCGGACGCCCTCCCACGTGGTCTCTCCGTCGCGCGCCAGATCATCGATCGAGAACACGTCTGGCTCGCTCTTCATCAGCCAAAACTTGGGCGTGCCATCCCGGCGGCTGGCGAGGATCACCTTCTGGATCGGACCGAGCTCTTCAGGGCTCGCCATACGCACGGGCTTCGTCGCGGGAGCCTTCGTCGCAGCCTTTTTTGCGGGAGTCGTCTTCGCGGACGCTTTCTTGGTGGTCTTCTTCGTGGCCATCGCCGACGAGCCTACCAGACGCTCTCACACGCGCGGGGCTCCAAGCGCCCCGATGTGGTGGTGAGTCCGCCCGGCAAACCGAGGTCGCGCATCGAGAGCTCGTAGTCGAGCGAGACCAACAGCACGATGATCAGACCCACCAAGCTCAAGCGAGAGAAGAAGCGCTTGGCCCAGCTCGCGTCGCCTCCACCGGGCTCGCGCATCCAGAGCACCAAGACCCGATCGACCCAGAAGAACAGAGGCATTGCGCAAAGGACGGTGCGAGGAAACCAACCAGCAGCGCTCAGCGCGAACGTCATCAGCAGCGCGACGTGGAACATCGCGCGGGTGACCTCGAGCGTCACGATGGGTCCATGCGTCGCGACCAACGTCTGGTAGCCGCGCGAGCGATCGTCCTCTTGCTGGAAGGCTTGCGCGGCGAAGTAGGCCGACGCTATCCACGGCACCGACGTCAGCAGCACTGCGGCCCCTCGCAGGGTCGCGGGATAGCCCGACAGGAAGAAGCCGCCGAGCGGTGAGAGCACCCCGTAGCCCAGCACGTTGGTGAGCGGCCCCAGCACCGCGTGCCCTTTCCACGCGGTCTTGGGGTGCGAGTAGAGCACCGAGAGGACAGCGCACGCGAGCACCGCGAGCATCAGGCGGTAGTCCGCGATCGCCGCCGCGATGAGCGAGGCTGCCAAGGTGGCGTACGCCAGCCACTCGATGTGCGGCGGCACTGCGACCGAGCGACCAAACAGCGTCGGGGACTCGTCTCGATCGAGTGCCGCGTTGAGCCACATCGTCCCCGCGTGCGGGACGGCCCAGACCAGCATCAAGAAGAGCAAGCTGGGCACGGCGGACAGACCGGGCGCGACGCAGCCGTGATCCCAGTACGCGAAGCCGAACCCGATCAGCGGCAGCAGAGCGACGAGCAGCATCCCGAACGGGCGAGTCAGGGTCCACAGCGCGGCGATCACGCGGCGCGCAGTCCAGGTGGTGCTGGGCTCGGGCAAGCGCTCGGGGTTCATCGACGACTAGATGGGCTGAAGCGGGGTGGGCACGCCGCTCGCGAGCCTGAGGATCCGGCGGTTCTTCACGGCGCTGTCGAGGAGCGCGGTCAGCGCGCCCTGGAGCTCGCCCTGATCGAGCGACTGGGTGGGGAGCTCCACCGTCATCACCACGTCGCCGTCCTCGTCGTAGGCGAACTTCGCTTGGTTCATGTCGCGGTTCTGCCGGAGCAGCCACCGCGCGAGCTCGAAGGAGTTGTCGCCCTTGGTCTCGAGGAAGGGCACCACCGACGCGACCACCCAGTTGTCCATCAGGCGGATGAAGATGCGGAACTTGCCCTCGCTCGTCTTGTGCGAGCACTGCAGCGTCGACGCATCGCGCTCCGTCGCGTCCCAGCCCATGTCCGCGAGCCACGCTGCCAGAGTCTGAGACGTCACCACGCGGAACATCGTGCCAGAGGCGTCGGTTGGTGCTCAAGTGCGCATCGCGCGCGGCGCGAAGAAATGCGCCAGATCCACCGTCACGGTCACACCGAACCGGCACCTGAAGAAACGCGGAGCACGAGAATGAGCAGCACCAAAGTCACGGGCGTCATGCGCAAGGTGGGGATCGAAGGCGGTCTCTGGGCCGTGATAAGCGACGCGGGCGAGAGCTGGGAGCTCCTCGACGCGCCCGAATCGCTCAAGCAGAACGGCCTCCGGGTCGAGGTCGAAGTCGACGCCAAAGTCGCGGACGTGACCATCGGGATGATGGGCCGCTCGGGTAAGGTGCTGGGCTACCGCGAGCTCTGAGCTTCAGAAGCCCTCGCGCTCAGAAGCCATTCAGCGCGTCGACCACCGAGGCGACGTCGCCGATGTCGTAGAAGTCGACGGTGACGAAGTTGGGCAGATCGCCGCCCGCGTCGTCTCGACACGACCGCACCCGGTCGCTGAAGAACGGATCGTGGCCAATCATCTCGGCGAGCTCGGGGCTCGCCAAGGGGCCGGTGAGGAAGTGGTTGAAGATCCACAGCGGCGCGCTGCGCTGTCCTCGATCTTCGGCGCACGAGAGCTCGGTCGGGGTCTCGGCGGCGTAGGGGTTCTCCCACGCGTAGTCGTAGCTGTAGAGGTGCCAGTTCAGCGTGGCGTCGCTGTCGGCGGTGAACACGATCATCCGCTCATCAGCATGAAACCGCGCACTCCGTCCTCGAGCTGTCGCCACATGCGGTAGTGCTGGTTGGGCAGGCGGAAGGCATCCTCGGCGCTCGACATCGCGTCGTGGGTGGTGACGTACGCCACCTCGTCGTAGCGGCGATCGCAGAGCTCCACATGACCGTTGCACGCGGTCACGTCGATGACGCGACCGGCGTCGATCTCGCATTGCGCACCCGAGTCGGGCGGACCCGAATCGATCCGCGGCGGGCTGTCGCTCCCGGGCCCGTCGAGTCCGGCGTCGCGCTCCTCGCTGCCGCCGCATCCCAACACCGCTAACAACATCACCCCGAGCCACGAGCGCGTGGCGGAAGCGTAACGGAAACGCGCCGCGGCTACTTGAGGAGCCGAGCGAGATCCTTGGGGAGCGGTGGCGCGCCTTCGAGCAGCGGCGCCATCGGCGCGCTCGAGAGGGTGTGGACATAGAGGAGGCGCTGACCCTTGCGGGGACCGCGGGCGTCGCGAATCAACGCGGCCATGGTCTTGGCGGTGTACGTCGCGTCGAGGTGCAGCCCCGACTCCGCGTTCGCGAGCCGCATGGCCTCTTCGGCGCGTCCCGTGGGGACGCCGTAGCCATCGCCCAGCTCTTCGTCGTCGATGATCAGGTTCTCCATCCCCAGCGCTGCGATGCGGGGGAATCTGTCCGCGCGGGCACGGATGTCGTTCACCGCTTGGTGGGCCAACGCGCTGAGAAGCGTACGGCCCACGATCCCCTTGGGCGTCACCCGCACGCCGATGATCGGGATGGTCACCCCGGCCGCCGCGAGCCCGACCGCGAGTCCGGCCGCCGTGCCGCCGCTGCCGAGCGCGACGTAGATCGCCGTCGGATCCTTGCCGGGCAGCTCGGTCACCAGCTGCTGCGCCAGCTCGAGCCCGGCCTCGACGTAACCCAGCACGCCGGTCGCGTCCGAGCCCCCGATGGGAATGACGAACACCCGTTTACGGGTGATGCGGAGCTTGGCCACCAGCGCGGCCAACGCTGCGGGCACGAGCGCATACGATCGCACCGGGTACAGGCGCGCGCCGGTGTTCAAGACGGCGCGCGCGTTGTCCTCGGCGTGGCTGCTCCGGGGTTGACCCGTCATCAGGGCGTGTACTTCGAAGCCTTGCGCCCGCCCGTAGAGCGCGGTCGCGAGCACGTGATGCGAGCCCACTGCGCCGAGGGTCACGAGCGCGTCGGCCCGGACTTCGCGCGCTTGTCCGAGGAGGTGCTCGAGCTTTCGCACCTTGTTGCCGCCATAGCGGGCGCCGGTGCGATCGTCGCGCTTGACCCAGATCTCCGCGCCGACCGCGTCGCCCAGGCGCGCCATCGGCTCGAGCGGCGTCGGGACGTCGGCGAGCGAGACCTTCGGCAGCGCGCGGAGGTTGGGCCAGCGATCGGAGAGCAGCGTCATGATCGAGGGGTCCTCAACGAGGCGAGCTCAAAGGAACTCGACGCCCTGCGCCAGCGGCAGATCGCTGCCGTAGTTCACCGTCGAGGTCTGACGGCGCATGTACGTTTTCCAGGCGTCCGAGCCGGACTCGCGACCGCCGCCGGTGTCCTTCTCGCCGCCGAACGCGCCGCCAATCTCGGCGCCGCTGGTGCCGAGGTTGACGTTGGCGATCCCGCAGTCGCTGCCCTCGGGCGAGAGGAACGCCTCGGCATGGCGGAGGTTCGAGGTGAAGATCGCCGACGACAGGCCCTGGGTGACCGCGTTCTGATCCGAGATGGCGCGGGTCACATCAGCGACCTCGAAGAGGTAGAGGATGGGCGCGAAGGTCTCGTCGTGCGCGATGGGGAACATGCTGTGGTCCTTGGCCTTGATGATCGTGGGCTCGACGAAGTGACCGACGCGATCGACGCGCTTGCCACCGCAGAGGACCTCGCCGCCCTGTTTTCTCGCCTCGGCGACGGTCGCCTCGAAGTGCGTCACTGCGGCCTCGGTGATGAGCGGTCCCATCAACACGCCGGCCTCACGGGGGTCGCCTATCTTCACGCTGCCGTATGCGGTGACCAGCGACGCCTCGAGCGCCTTGCTCGCCTTGGGCGTCGCAAACAACCTCCGCGTGCTGGTGCAGCGCTGACCCGCCGTGCCCACGGCGCCGAAGGTGATCGCGCGCACCGCCATCGAGAGATCCGCGTCGTCGAGCACGATGATGGCATTGTTGCCGCCCAGCTCGAGCAAGCTCTTGCCCAGGCGCCCCGCGACCTTGGCAGCGACCTGCTTGCCGACGCGTGAGCTGCCGGTGAACGACACGAGCGGAAGGCGTCCATCCTCGGCCATCCACTCGCTGGGCTCGCTACCACCGCACACGAGCTGAAAGACCCCGAGCTGGCCGGTCTCCTTCATCGCGCGGTCGGCGAGGGCCTGCACCGCGATGGCGCACAGGGGGGCGTGCGGGGAGGGTTTCCAGATCACCGGGTCACCGCACACCGCCGCGAGTGCGGCGTTCCAGGCCCAGACCGCCATCGGGAAATTGAACGCGGTGACGACGCCGATGGGGCCGAGCGGGTGCCACTGCTCCATCATCCGATGGCGGTTGCGCTCGCTCGCGATGGTGAGCCCGTGGAGCTGGCGGGAGAGGCCGACCGCGAACTCGCAGATGTCGATCATCTCCTGGACCTCGCCCAGGCCTTCGCTCCTGATCTTGCCGACCTCGAGCGAGATGAGCTCACCGAGCGATTCTTTGTGCTCACGGATGAGCTCGCCGAGGCGGCGCACCAGCTGCCCGCGCAGGGGAGCTGGGACCATGCGGTAACTCGCGAACGTCTGCTGGGCACGGTCGACCACCCGTTGGTACTCGGCGCGATCGGCGGTTCGGAGGGTGGCTATCGCCTGGCCGGTGGTGGGGTCGAAGCTGGTGGCAACGGAACCGGCGCCGGTCTCGCCGCTGACACCGCCGAGCTCGCCGTCCGGGAGGCCAAGCTGCTGAAAAAGAGGGGATCGGGCCGACATCGCGGCGGGTGTACCACGGCCAACGGGCCTGGGGATGGCGGCCGGGAGCGGGCCTCTCCTCCGCTGACTGACCGGCGCCAACGGCTTGCGTGTTTCGAGCCTGAAAAAAGCTCTGAAACCGTTGGCGCCAGGTCCTTCTCCGTGCGAGTGAACGCGGTGGACATCGTTGTACCGGCGCGCCCACGACCCGGAGCGCGCATCTCCGGAACGGGCCACTACCTGCCAGAGCGGGTGCTCACCAACGCCGAACTCTCGACGATGGTCGAGACCACGGACGTGTGGATCACCGAGCGCACTGGCATCCGCGAGCGTCGCTTGGTCGCCCCCGGCGAGACCACCAGCGACATGGCCGCCGAGGCTGCGCGCCGGGCGCTCTCTCGCGCCGAGCTGGAGGCGACGGACATCGATCTGATCATCGTCGCCACCTTCACGCCCGACGCCCCGCTGCCCGCGACCGCCAGCTTCGTGCAAGAGAAGATAGGTGCGCGCCGGGACTGCCCCGCCTTCGATCTCGTCGCGGCCTGCGCGGGCTTTTGCTACGGCCTTCAGGTCGCCGACCTTCACGTGCGCGGGGGCGTTGCGAAGCACGTGCTGGTGATCGGCGTCGAGTCGATGTCGAGCGTGACCGACTTCAAGGATCGTTCGACGTGCGTGCTCTTCGGCGACGGAGCGGGGGCGGCAGTGGTCTCGGCCGCCGATCCCAGCGACGAGGTCGAGCGGGGGATCGTGGGCACGCACCTCTACTCGGATGGCAGCCTCGCGCCGCTCCTGCAGATTCCCGCGGGCGGCACGGCGCGTCCCACCACGCCGACCACGCTCGCAGACCGGCAGCACTTCCTCAAGATGCGGGGCAGCGACGTCTTCAAGGTCGCGGTGAAGAGCTTGGTCGCCGCCTGCAAGAAGGCGCTCGAAGCCGCGAACCTCACCGCGGACGACGTCGACTGGGTGGTCCCGCATCAGGCCAACCAGCGCATCCTTCAGGGCGTCTCGGACAGGCTCGCCATCCCGATGGACCGCTTCTACGTGAACCTCGAGCGGGTGGGCAACACCTCGAGCGCGTCCATCCCGATCGCCTTCGACGAGGCCATCCGCAACGGGACGATCAAGAAGGGCCAGCTCGTGATGTTCTGCGCCTTTGGGGCCGGCGTGGCCTGGGCCAGTTCTTTGGTTCGCGTCTAGCAGCCGCTGGGCTGTCCTCTGGACGGCTTGCTGCCTGGCTCTTGCCGACGGCCTGTCTCCCGCTACATCGGTGTTGATTGATTGAGGCGGGTGCGCCTCTGCACCCGGGGTAGAACCTAGCGGTCGCACACCCGGACCCCCACCCCCTCACGGCCGCACCAGCGTTTGTTTGGCGACCCAGACGCCTTCTCACTCGCCGGGGAGTTGGGGCCGAACGCATGACCGTTGGTGGTGCTCGACGTCGAACATCACGGGCGGCAGCGCACAGAACGAACACCGACGTTCACTGGGGCGCGAACGACGAGGACGCGAAGCGAGACCGCGACATCGATCAGCCCCCGCCCTCGCGCGCGCCCACACGCTCGCCCTCGCGTGCGCCCCCACGCCCTCGCGCTCGCCCCTCGCGCTCACGCTCACGCTCGCCCTGCGCCTACGAACAGGGACGGAACGACGACGGGCGCCCATCTGAGGATGGACGCCCGCGTCTCGTGGGAGCCGGCTAGCGGCTCATCGGAGCATCAGCCCCCAGGGCAGTACTCGGCGACGTTGAAGTACCAGCCGCCGCCGCACTCGGGAGGAGGCGCGCCGCCAGCTTCGGCGGTCATGCAGGTGCCGCTTCCGCCGCACCAGCCGCAGTTGGCTTCGGTGACGCAGGGGCCGCAGCTGGTGGGCGCCGAGCAGTCGGCGCACTCGAAGACCGCGTCGGCCCACTGGCCGCCGCACTCACCCATGCGGGAGTCGTTCATGCAGGTGCCGCTGGCGCCGCAGAAGCCGCAGCCCGCGAGCTCGTTGCACCCGCCGCACTCGTTCGCTTCCATGCAGGGATCGTCGACGGCCGCGTCGGTGCCCGCATCTGGGCCGCCGCCGTCTTGGCACCAGGGCCAGGTGCCCATACGCTCCCACAGCGTGATGCTCGCGAGCTCCTGGCTGAAGGAGAACTCGACGAGGGTCTGGTCGATCACGGGGATGTCGATGCTGCCGCCGCCAGTGATGGAGATGCCAGCGGTGACGTCGCCCTCCCACTCGCAGAGGTCGGAGCTGAAGGTGCCGGTCAGGCTGCCCTCGAGGCCGATCTTGGGCCCGAGGAGATCGTAGATCTTGCACTCGTACTCGACGCCCGCGCTCAGGCCGGCCTCGATGGTGACGGTGCCAGGCATGCCGACCTCGAACGATCCGCTCGATGCGCGGCGGGGCTCCCAGACTTCGCGCCAACCGGTGGCCTCGCGGTACTCGGTGCCCGCGCGGATGGAGTACGTGACGCTGCTGGTCGCGGTCGCAGTACCGGTCTCGACCGAGCCCTCGACCGAGATCGAAGCGGTGGGGCCGACCTCGTGCGTGAGCACGACGGGGACGACGCCGACGACGAAGGTGGTGGTCCACTCGCGGCTGGGGACGTTGATGCCGCGGTCTCGGGCGAAGTCGATGAGGTCGACCTCGCAGGAGACGGTGCCGTTGGTGCTCGCCGTGACTTCGGCGCCCAGCTCGAGCGAACCGCTCATCACGAAGTCGGCGGAGACCAGGCGACCGCTGATGGTCGGGCCGGTCCAGCCAAAGCCGATGTCCACATCGATGTCGATGTCGATGTCGAAGTCCACGTCCAGATCGAGCGTGGGGTCCACTTCGATGCTGCCGCCGCTCGAAGCTTCACATGCTTCGTTGAGGCCGATGGGGAGCAGGGTGACCCCACCCTCGAGCTCGGCGCGCGCCGCGACGTTCTCGCCGTCGGTGTAGCTCGACGCGCTCGGGTTGTGGTGGACCCGGAAGTGACCGCTCGCGATCAGGTCGGTCAGGTACGCGGGGCCCGTCTGCGCCTCGAAGACGTTGGGCGAGACCTCGCGGACCGAGGTGATCTCGCGGAGGTAGCCACCGCCGCGCGCGCCCGCGACGACCGGCGCGTAGGTCCCGTACGTCCCCAGATCGATGGGCTCTAGCGACTGCTCGGGGGTGCCGCTGTAGTGGAACACCAGGCGATCGGCGAACACCTCGACGCTCACGAAGTTCCCGTCGTTCTCGGGGATCCGAGCGCGGGCGGTGAGTTCGATCTCCCGCACGACCTCGACGGTCTGCTCGGGATCATCGGCGGTCGTCTCCGGCGTACATGCCGTGGCGAGCACCAGAGAGAGGAGGGTGAGAATGCGGAAGGTGATCTTCACTTTGTTTGCCTCAGCTCGAGCTGCTGGTGGGGAGGCCGCCGACCACGGTGGTGGCGCCGCGTGTCTTGCCTTCGACGGTCTGTCCGAACTGTTTCCACAGGGCGAAGCCGACCACCGCGATCAAGCACAGGATGATGATGTACTCGACGGTGCTGAGTCCGCGCTCGTCCCCGAGGAGACGAGTGCGAGCACCAGGAGCGGAGGGAGAGAACTTCATGGGGCGGTTCATGTTCCGTTGGCCTCGCAGAATGGGGGCGACCGGGCGACTCCCATGAGCAAGCGCAGAGCCAGCCAAAAACCAGCGCGAAATGGATCTTGGTTGGGACACCAGACCCCAGAATCGAGACAGCCTGTCGCGCCGTTCTTCTAGTCCGTAGTGGGTCTGTGTAGGCATCTGTCGGGAATCGTTGGGACCTCAGCGCCGAGCGCCGCGCGCACCCGAGGGAGTCGATCCTCGCACACCGCGAACGCCGACTCGGTCAGAGGTTGGACGCGGAGGTTCGGGTGCTCGCGGTGCTCGAGCCAGTCGTTCTCGGTGAAGAGGAGCACCGCCTCGGCTTCGATCGCGAGAGGCTCGAGGGTCACCCGGAGGCGCAGCACCACTCCGTCGCGGGCTTCGGGACGCACGTTCGCCGGATGGATGAAGTGCTCGGGCTCGACGCCGAGCCGATGAGCGCGTCCCATCCCGGACGCGAGGTTGCCGAGCGAGTACGCGACCCATGCGTCACCCCGAACACTGGTGAAGCGCTCGATCGGCTGGAGCACGTGGGGACCCGTTCCGAGGATCACGTCGGCCCCGGCGTCGATCAGGCGCTGCGCCAGCTGACGTTGGGATGCGCTCACCTCGGCGACGAAGTCGGTGCTCCAGTGCAATGCGACGATCACCAGCTCGGCGCTCGATCGCGCGCTCGCGATTGCGGCGAGGAGCGGTCCTTCCGGATCGAGCCGCGCGATGCTGAGCGGCGTCGCGTCCGTGCTGCGGCGGTTCATCGAGTCGGTCGCCGACAGGAACGCTATCCGATGGCCTCGGTGAAGGGTGATGCGCGCGGCGTAGGCGGCGTCGCTGTCGACACCCACCCCGGCGTGCACCAGGTGCGCGGCGTCCAAGGCCGCGATGGTCTCGCGCAGACCGGCGTGCCCCTGATCGAGCGCGTGGTTGTTCGCGAGACCCACGAGCTCGACCCCCATCGATGCGAGCACCTCGGCCAACGCGATGCTGCCGCCGAGCACCGGCGCGCGGCGGGGACGCTCGGTGCGCGAGCGAGGCCAGCCGCCATCGAGTGCGACGTGATCGTCGACCAGCGGCATCTCGAGGTTGAGGTACGTGAGCGCGCCTGGACGCAAGGTACCTGCGTAGCCCTCGAGCAGCGCTCGGTAGCCGGCGCCGTCATTCGCGTGATCGCGGATGAAGCCCATCGCCAGGCCGTTGAGCACCAGATCGCCGGACGCCTCGATCACGAGCGCGTCTTCCTCGATCGCAGGCTCGATCGCAGGTTCGATCGGTGCCGCGACGATGGGCGGGGGCGTCTCGATGGAGGCGGATGTCGCCGGGCTCGCTTCGATCGCATCGCCGCACCCTGCGCTCCAGCCGAGCAGCAAGACGAGGCACGCGCGCATCAGACGCTCGGGACGAGGAGACTGCGAATCTTGGACACGACGAGATCGAGGGCGACCGTGTTCTTGCCGCCTTCGGGGATGATCACGTCCGCCCAGCGCTTGCTCGGCTCGACGAACATCAAGTGCATGGGCCGCACGGTGGTCTTGTACTGCTCGCGGATCGACTCGAAGGAGCGGCCCCGCTGCTCCATGTCGCGGCGCACTCGCCTCAAGATCCGGATGTCGGCGTCGGTGTCGACGAAGATCTTGAGATCCATCTCGGCGCGCAGATCCGCCTCGGTGAAGAGCAGGATGCCCTCGACCACGATGATCGGTGAGGGCTCGAGCCGCCGCACGATGCTCGAGCGTCGGTGCTCTTTGAAGTCGTAGGTCGGGGCATCGATGCCTTCGCCCCGGCGAAGCGCCCGCAAGTGCTCGATGAGCAGGCTGGTCTCGAGCGCCTGTGGGTGATCGAAGTTGAGCTGACAGCGCGCCTCGTGGCTGAGGTCGGGGCGATCGACGTAGTAGTGGTCGTGCGCCAGGACCCCGCAGAGGTGTGACGGCACCGCTTCGGCTATCCGATGGGCCACGGTGGTCTTTCCCGAGCCCGTGCCACCAGCCACACCGACCACGTAGGGACGCGTCATCGCGCCTCTCTATCACGGTCGAGCTCGATCACGGTCGGCTCGCGCAGGCGCCGGGCGGAGAAGAGCTCGCCGCCCCACTTGCTGCGGACCAGACGCTGCGAGCCGTAGATCCCTCGGTGGCCGGTCATCAGGTACGAAAGGACGCAGACGATCACGACGTGCGGGAGCGCTGCGGCGCCCAAGAGCTCGACCGCCATCACGCTGAGCGCGAGGGGCGCGTTCGATGCGGCCGCGAAGACCGCGGCCATGCCTACGCCCGCGCCCAGCTCGATGGGGATCCCCATGAAGCGCGCGAGCACGCTGCCCAGCGCGGCGCCCACGAAGAAGAGTGGGGTGACCTCGCCGCCCAAGAAGCCCGCGCCCAGGGTGATCGCGGTGAAGAGCAGCTTCAACGCGAACGTGTAGGTGGCCAGATCGGGATCGGTGAACGATCGCAGGATGGTGGGTACGCCGAGGCCCAAGTACTCGGTGGTGCCCAGCAGCTGCCAGAGCACCACCACCGTCGCGCCGCCGATCATCATCCGGAGCGGCAGGCGGGGGACCCGCTTGGTGAGGGACGTCTTGATCCCGTGGGTGAGCTCGATGAACGCGACCGTACTCGCCGCGACCGCGACCGCGAAGAGCACCCACTGCCCCATCAAGAGCGGAGAGAGCGCGACGTGCTCGATCGTGGGGTAGGGGGTGTGGACGATGCCGCAGGCGCGGGTGACCTGATCACCGATGATCGACGCGACCAACGCGGGCACCAGCGCGCGGTATTCGAGGCGGCCGATCACGATGACCTCGAGGCCGAAGATCATCCCCGCGATGGGAGTGCCGAACACGCTGCCGAAGCCGCCTGCGATCCCAGCGGCGAGCATCGAGCGACGCATCTCGGGGCTCACCTTCAGCTGGCCCGCGATCCCCTCTGCGAAGCTCGCGCCCATCTGCACCGCGGTGCCTTCGCGCCCTGCGCTGCCCCCGAAGAGGTGGGTGAGCACAGTGCCCACCAGCACCATGGGCGCCATGCGCAGCGGGATGCTCTGGCCTCCGTCGTGGACGGTGTCTATCACCAGGTTGTTGCCGCCCGCGATGGGCTGCCCGTAGCGCTCGTAGAACCAGCCGATCAGCAGGCCTGCGACGGGGAGGGCGTAGATGAGCTCCTCGTGCGCATCGCGGGTATTGGTCGCGAGCTCGAGCAGCCAGAGAAAGAGCGCGGAGCCGAGCCCACACGCGACGCCGACCAGGGCGCCCAGCACGATCCACTCGAGCAACGCGCGGACAGGCGGCACGCCAACGCCATCGCCTCCGGTCCTTCGAGCGTTGGACACGCGCGAGCGCTCAGAGCGCTTCGCGCTTGGTCATGTCGATGGTGCACGCGATGGTGCTCACCCGGTTGGCGCCCGAGATGCCGATGGCGCTGGTGCCCGTGAGCGAGAGCATTACCTCACCGGTTCCGTCGTCCGCGGTGCTGACGCTACCCGAGACCGAGCGGCCATCGACGTAGAGTCGGGTGCTCCCCTCGCCGCCGCTGTCCTGGAGCTGGCAAGCGGGGGCGACGGCGAAGAGCGCGGGGTCGCCGATGAGGGTGGCCGTCATCACGCCCTCGACATCGCTCACGCTGCTGAGGCACATCCGGCAAGGCGATGGTGAGCATCCAGCGCAGGTCTCGATGCGCAGATCGAGTACCCGCTCACACGCGGGATCGGCGTCGTCGCCAGGCTCGGCGACCTCGAGCACGCCCCGGATCGTGAACGGCTCATCGGGCGCGTCCATCGGGGTGACGACGCAGCTCGCCGAGCCATCGATGTCGTAGAGGCCGAACGCGGTGAGCGGCTCGGGCGCAGGCGCCTCTTCGCAGGCGGCCAAGAGCATTGGCGAGAAGAGTAAAGGTGAGATCACGAGGAACGAGGTGGGGCGCATCGGACGCGGAGACTAGCGGGAGAGGAGGGAGCAAGCACCTGCCGCCTCACGGCTCGACGTACACTCCGTTCGTGCGCGTCGAGCTCACCATCCCTCCGACCTCTCTCCTCGCGTCGCTCCGCTCGCACCGGGTGGGCTTCCAAGATCCCGGGGTGTTCTCCGACACCGAGCGCTACGCGGTGGCTTTCCACACGCCCTCGGGCCCGTGCGCCCTCACCCTCACCCCGAAGAGCCGCACCGAGATCGACGTCGAGCTCGAGGGGAGCGAGCACATCGAGTCGCTCTTGCCTGCGATCTGCGGTGCGGCCGACGATCCCGAGCGGCTCCTGCCGCTGACCGCGCACTTGCCTCGCCTGCATTCTTTGGTGCGAAGACATCGCCTGGTCCGCATGCCCGCGGTGCCTTGGCGCTACGAGATCGCGGTGGGGATCGTCTTGCAACAGCGGGTCGACTTCGACGGGGCGGCCGCTTCGTACGCGACGCTCCTGAAGCGTCACGGCACCCGAGCTCCGGGACGCTTTGGGCTCATGCTCTTGCCGACGCAGGAGCAACTGGGCCAGCTCCCTTCGCACGCATTTCGAGCGCTGGGGATCGATGGGCAGCGAGAGCGCGCGCTGCGCTCACTGCTGAGCAGTGACGCCATCGAGGCACCGGACGCGGCGAGCGCTCGCGAACGATTGGGACGCCTCTCGGGGTTTGGTCCCTGGACCATCGAGTCGATCGCGGGCCTCGCGTACGGCGATCCCGACGCGGTCCCGACGGGCGACTACTGGCTGCCGCACCTGGTCTCCCACGCCTTGCACGGAAAGGCGCGTTCGAGCGATGAGGAGATGCTCTCGTACCTCGAACCCTTTCGTCCCCAGCGCATGCGCCTGATTCGGGTGCTGTACGGCGCGGGCTTCAGCGCGCAGCGCTTCGGGCCCAAGCGGCCCCGGGGTCCTCACGAGGGGCTGCAGCGATGAGGCGCGGGCTCGCGCTCGCGACGTTGCGGCTCGCGACGTTGCTGCTCCTGTTGGGTGGCACGCGCGCATCCCAAGCGTTGCCCGTGCCGGTGGGCCGGGTCGGTACGCATCTGTATGCGGGGATCGATCCTCGCCATCCCATGCCCGCCGACCGGGGCGGCCCCGAGCGCACCGGTCGCCTGCGCGGGGTGTTGCCCTCGAGCGAACCTCGGGTGCTCTGGGATCTCGCGCTCGACGGCGCTCACCCGCATGGCCCCATCGTCGATGCCGAAGGGCGGATCGTCGTCGCCACCACCAACGGCGTCCTCGGCCTCTCGCGCGACGGAGAGATCCGGTTCGACCAGCGCCTGGGCCCCGTCGACGTCACACCCGCGCTGCTGCCCAGCGGCGACCTCGTGGTGGTCACCCGCGATCGCACGCTCTCGGTGCTGAGCGTGGACGGTGAGGTGCGGGCCCAAGTCACGATCCCTGCGTCCGCGCGGGCCGCGCCGCTGGTCTTGGCCGACGGCACCGTGCTCATCGCTGCGCTCGATCGGAGCGTGACGCTCTACGAGACCTCACTCACCGAGCGCTTCCGACTGATGCTCGATGAGGGCAGCCCCACCACGCCTTCGCTGGCCCCGAGCGGCCGCGTGGTGGTCGGTGCGGGCACCTCGATCTACTTCGTCGATCCCGGTCGCGGCGTCGTCACCTCCCGGATGACGATGGCGGCGCGCGCGGTGGGCCCAGCGATCGCCGGCAGCGACGGAACCCTGTTTCAGCTCTTGGTCGATGGGACCGTCGTCGCGTTCGACGAGGACGGGATCCGTTGGCAGCAGGCCCTTGGGGGTCGGGCGTATGAGGGCACCGCGATGGCCTTGGCTTCGGACGGAACCTTGCGAGTCGCCATCCCCACGATCGGTGTCGTGTGCATGGGTCCCGAGGGAACGGTTCGCTGGACGTTCACCACCGACGCGCCCTTCTACGGGACGGTCGCGGTCGATGAGGAGGGCAACGCGCTCGCCGTCGATCGCCGGGGGCGTCTGACCATCTTGGATCCCAGCGGCGCGCTTCGATTCCGCGTCGAGCTCGCGGTGCCCGTGGCGGCGGCTGCGATAGCGCCGGGGCTACTCATCGTGGCGACCGATCGTCCCGCGGTGATGGCGATGGCCCTCCGTTGATGGGTCAGCGTTGATGGGTCAGCGTTGACGGTTCAGCGTTGACGGTTCAGCGGGTCAGCTGACGATCGCGAGCGCGCGGCGCGGAGTCGATTGGGGCAGCGCTTCGAACGCGCGCTTCCACGCGCCGTAGCTCTTGCCCCCTTCGACGGCGGCCAACACCGCCTTGCCCTCCGCACGGCCACCCTGCGCGAGCACCCACTCGATCCAGGCCCACTTGGCGCTGGTGGCCCGGAGCTCGACCTTGCCCTTCACCCCTGCGCGCAGACGTGCGAGCCGCTGCTCGACGACGTCGATGCCGGCGAAGGGCAGGCCATCCATAGGGGTGTTCCGCTTGCTCACGAACGGCGCGATGCCGAGCGAGAGCGGCACGATCGTGCTGAGCTCGGTGGAGAACCGAATGAGCTCGTCGATGTCGTCGTCGCCTTCACCAGGCAAGCCCACCATCATGTAGAGCTTCATGCGCTTCATCTGGTGGGTGCGCGCGAGCTCGGCGGCCCGGAGGAGGTGATTCTCTCGGGCCTTGCGGTTCACCATGTCGCGCAACCGATCGGAGGCGCCGTCGCTCGCGGTCGTCAGCGTTCGGTAGCCTGCGCGCTTGAGGGCGGCGACGAAGCGATCATTGAGGCGATCGGGGCGCAGCGAACTGAGACCGACCTCGCGTCCCGAATCCGCCAGGGTCTCGACTATCTGGGCGATCTTCGGGTGATCGGAGACGGCCGCGCCGACCAGGCCGACGCGCTTGGCATCGTCCGGGATGAGACCGAGGATCTTCTCCATCGGGACGATGCGCATGCCGCCGTTGGTCGAACGCCGCATCACGCAGTAGTTGCAGCCGCGCGAACAGCCGCGCTCGGCCTCGAGCAAGAACATGTTGCTGAGCTCGGTGTGCGGGGTGCGGAGCGTCGCGTACGCGGGGAGCTTGTCGAGCTCGACCTTGGCGATGGCGGGCATGTCGTCGCCGTGGCGCTCGGGCACGAAGACGCCGTCGATGGCGGCCAAGAGATCGAGGCGCTCTTCGCGATCGCTGGTGCCGAAGATCACGTCGAGCACGACGTGGATCAGCTCGTCGGCCTCGCCCATCACCACCGCGTCCGCGAAGGGCGCGAGCGGCAAGGGGTTGGAGAACGTGAGCGGCCCACCCATGAGGATGAACGGGTGTCGCGAGGTGCGATCCGCGGCCAGCGGTGGGATGCCCGAGAGCTGAAGACACTGGATCATCCCGGCGAGCTCGATCTCGTACGCGACCGAGAGCGCGACCACCGGGAAGTCGCCGACCGGCGTCTCGGACTCGTAGGTGAAGAGCGGGGTGCGGGTGCGCTCGTAAGCGGCGGGATCGTCGGGCAAGAATGAACGCTCGACGCCGCGGCCGCTCTCGGCGAGCTCGCGATAGATCGAGAGGAACCCCAGCGAGCTCATCCCGGTGCGGTAGGGGCTGGGGTAGACGAGCGCCACTCTGTCGGCGGGGCCGACGGGGGCGCGGGTGCCGACCTCGTCGTCGAGCAACCGGCGGATGTCCTCCTTGATCGTGTGCCGGCTGATGCTCACGAAGGGCCCATCAGCGGATGTTCGAGAACATGCGATCCCAGCGCATCCCCTCGTCGCTGCTGGACCAGTAGATGGAGAGCGCGTGTCCCTTGATCCGGTTGAAGGGGATCATGCCGATGTTGCGGCTGTCGTTGCTGCGGTTCCTGTGATCGCCGAGCACCAGCACGTGACCAGGCGGGACCTCGCGCACCGACATCGAGGAGGTGTCGTGGGGGTTGTGGCTGGAGCGCCAGGTGCGATCCCCGAGGCCTTCCTCCCAGAGCATGCACTCGGTGATCTCGTCCGACGTCTCGTCCTCGGGGCACGGTCCGAGGATCTGCCTGAGGATCGGCTCGCCGTTCACGAAGACCTCGTCCTCGCGCATCTCGACCCGATCGCCCGCCACGCCGATGACGCGCTTGACGATGTCCACGCCGTCCATCGGAGAGTTCAGGATGATCACGTCGCCCGCGTTGGGTCCGCCCCAGTTGATCACCGCCTCGTGCATCCCCGGCAAGAAGAGGCCGTAGGCGTACTTGGCGACCACCACCCGATCACCGTCTTGCAGCGTCGGCTCCATCGAGGGGCCGTCGATCATGAAGGCCTCGAAGAGCACCACCCGAATGAAGATGGCCAGCGCGACCGCGCCCGCGATGGTCTTGAAGTTCGAGGTGCGGCGATCGGCGGCCTCCGCTTCGGTCTCGGCGTCGCCCTTCTTCTTGTCGGCCTTGGCCTTCGCGGCCTTGGCGTCCCTGGCGTCGGCAGCGGGGACTTCGTCGGGCGTGCTCTCCCGACCCAAGCGGGTCTCCGAGCTGTCCGTGCGCGCCTCGGCCTCATCACGATCCAGCGCTGATTCCAGCGCTTCCTTGGTCTTGCCGCTCATGCTCGAGACTCCGGCGCACATCCTACGCTCCGCGCCTCTAGGACGCCCGGAATCGAGCGGATTGGGCTCTTTCGCCCCGGGGTAGCGCGCACTTCAACCATGGACGGTGGGGCCCAAAGGGAGCGTGCTCGCGAGGCGCCCCTCGCGCTCGGCGAGCGTGCGGAGGCGCGAGCGGGCGTCGTCCTCGCCGAAGCGAAGCGCGGCGAGATCGCGGAAGAGCTGAAAGTGTCGGGCCTCAGACGCCATCAGATCTCGATAGAACGCGCGCAAGGACGCGTCCTTCAAGTGCTCGGAGAGCAGCTTGAAGCGCTCGCAGCTCCGGGCCTCGATGAGCGAGCTGACGAGCAAGCGGTCGAGGAGCGCGGGGAAGCCGTGGCCTCGATCTTCGTTCGAGGCTTTGCGGAGCTCGGCGACGTATGGGTCGGTGCCCGGCAGGGTGAGCTGTCCGCCGCGCGCTTTGAGGCGGGTCATCACCTCGGCGAAGTGCTCGGTCTCCTCGTGCGCCAGCGCTACCAGCGGCGCGCTCATCTCCGCCATCTCGCCGCCGAAGCGGGCCAGCAGTGAGAGCGCCGATTGGGCCGCCTTCAGCTCGCAGTGCGCGTGGTCGGCGAGCAGGCCATCCAAATCCTGTTCGGCGTGCGCTACCCAGGCAGGGTCGGTCGGAGTGAGGAGGCCGAGCATCGGAGGGGCGGAGGTGTGGCCTCTCGAGCACGGGCGATCAAGGCGGCGAGGGCGAGGGCTCGGAGTCGATGGAGTCGACGAATCTCGCGAGCAACACTTTTCGGCCGACGCTCTCGAACTCGACCGTCACCTTCGCGGTTCCGCCTTCGGTCGATGTCTCGAGCAGCTGGCCTATACCGAATTTCGGGTGACGCACCCGCTGGGGAGTGGCCTGTGGCACGGTTGGCGTGGCGATGACGACAGCGGGTGTTGGCGGGGCGGCGCGCTCCGGCGCCACGCGCAGAAGGGCACGGTCCAGTGTTCGATCGATCTTCGCCAGGAGCTCCGGATCGAGCCCGAGCACGTACTCGGTGCCCATCGCTTCCTGCACGAGCCGCCCGTAGTAGGGCAAGAACTCGCCGTAGAGCGCGCGGATCAGCGACTCGCTCGCCGTGAAGTCGTTCGCCAGTAGCTTCGCGTCGCACACCCGCACCAGATAGGCCCCAGGCGCCGCCGCGATCCGCTCGAGCTGGCCTGTATGCGCCGGGGACGCGAGCCCTCGCCGAGCCGCCCAGTGGAGGAACACACCGATGTGATAGCAGGCCTCGACCCATCCACCGGCATCACCGAAGTGCGAGTCACCGCGGTCGATCGAAATGCCGCTCTGGAGTCCAACGTTGGTGTCGTGCTCGTCTGTCACGGGGCGAAGGTGCCATGGGTGGGTTTTGGGTCAAGGCAGGGTGGGCGAGGCTTCGCCCCGAGCGGCTACCCGTTGCAGTCAGCACGAAGGGCAGGGGAGCGTGCGACTTCATCGAAGCCGAGGGACTCACGGAGGTCAGTCCGTAGATCCGAGCAAGACTCAACAAGATCATCGGCACCCTGGTGAACATCACGAGGTGAATCGGCGCGGGTGGTCGGCGGCAACGTCGCCGGCCACCGCGACCTACCCTCGCCCTCGCGCTCGCCCCCGCCCTCACGCCCTCTACGCGCGTAGCGAAACGGCAGTCTGCAAGACTCTGCGGGAGACGGACGGTCGCCAAGACAAGCAGTCTGCAAGACACCAAGGCCATGCGGCCTCGGAGCTACAAAACGATCTGCGAAGCCGGCTGCGGCCGATGAAACAGATACCCCTGGAGGTAATCGAACCCAGCCTCGCAGAGCAACTGCGACTGTTGCGGGGTCTCGACACCCTCCGCGACGGTCGCCATGTCGAGCCCTCGCGCGAGCTGGGCTATCGAGCGCAAGAGCGTGTGGGCGCGGCTGTCGTTCACCGACTGCATCACGAAGCTACGGTCGGCCTTGAGGCCGTCGAAGCGCAGGCTGGTGAGGTGGTGCAGCGACGAGTAGCCGGTGCCGAAGTCATCGAGGTAGAGCTGCACCCCGAGCTCGCGCAACAGGAGGAGACCATCGGCCGCGTCGCCGGTGAGGTCGACGAAGACCGACTCGGTCACCTCGATCTTCACCGCGCTGGGCGGCACGTCCGAGCGCTCGATGATGTCGAGCAGGCGGCGCATGTGGATTCGGTCCCGCACCTGCACCGGCGAGACGTTGACCGAGATGGTGAACTTCTCGGCGCGGGGCGTGCGGGCGCGAAAGCCACTCAAGAGCTCGAGGCTCTTGCGCATCACCTCTTCGCCGATCGCGAGGATGAGCCCGCGCTGCTCGGCGACGGGGATGAACTCGACGGGGTTCACCACGCCGAGCGAGCTCTTGCGCCAGCGCACCAAGGCCTCGAAGCCGGCGAGCTGTCCGTCGCTGGCCCGGTGGATCCCTTGCAAGTCCACGTCGATCTCGCCGCGCTCCACCGCGTGAGTGAGCGAGCGCGCGATGTCCGCGGTGCGCGAGGCGCGACCCCTCAGATCGGGCTCGTACGGCACCACCCGGTTTCGACCGAGCTCCTTGGCGCGTGAGAGCGCGAGCAGCGCGTCACCCAGCACCAGCTCGGGTGCCTCGAGACCTGCCAACGCCCGGGTACCGACCGACGCTGTGACGGTGGCTTGAGCGAGATCGCCGGCGAGCGTCGGGGTGGCCGCGGCTTGCACCAGGATTGCGGTGGTCTCGTCGAGCTCTCCGTCGACCAACAGCGCGAACTCGTCACCGCCGATGCGGGCCACGGTGTCGCCGCGTCCCACTGCCCCTTGGAGGCGGCGCGCCACCTCGACCACCACGCGATCACCGCTCGAGTGACCGAAGGCCTCGTTCAACGCCCGCATGCGATCGATGCCCACCACCATCACGGTGCCGGGTGCGTCGCGGAGCAGCGCTTGGCCCAGGCGATCCAAGAAGAGCGCCCGGTTCGGCAGGCCGGTCATGCGATCGTGAAAGGCCTCGTAGCGAACCCTACGCTCGGCCTCGGCCCGCGCGGTGTCGTCGAGGAAGTGGGCCACGATGCAGCGGGCGCCGTCCCTGCCCGTGAAGGTGCGCAGCATCACCCGACCCGCGAGGATCCTGCCGTCGGGCCGCTGAAAGCGTCGGTCCAAGCGGAGGAACGCCGTCTCGTCGGGTTGGATCAACAGCGGGGCCAGGTCAGCCGCGCTGTCTCCCTCGGGGCGGAACTGCGACATGTTGCGCCCGACGATCTGGGCTTCGGAGGCGCCCAGGAGCTCGACGAGGGCCCGGTTCACCGCGAGGACCACCCCTTCTTCGTCGCACACCGTGATGGGGACGGGGCTCTCGTCGAACAAGAGCCGCTCGGGGGGCGGGGTCACGTAGCCATCGTAGCCGACTCCGCGCGAAAGCGTCGCGTCCTCGTTGCTCTGGTTCACTGCGAGGGTGGGTGGGATCGGCGGACCGATTCGGCTCACGCCGCGCGCACTTGCTCGCCCCGAGGCTGCGCAGGCTCACTCCTCGATGAAGTCGAGGTCCTTGCCGAAGGTCTCCTCGATGCCCAGCACCGAGGCGAACGCCAGGCCCAGCACCAGCACCCCGACCGCCAGCGCCGCCATCGGCAAAGACATGGTCTCGGCCAGCGCGTGAAAGAGCAGGGTCATCAAGGTGAGCGAGCCCCGCACGAAGTTGGGCGCTGTGGTCGCCGCCGTCGCGCGGAGGTTGGTGCCGAACTGCTCGGCCGCGGTGGTCACGAACACGGCCCAGTAGCCGTTGGCTATCCCCAAAAGAAAGCAGGCGACGTAGACCAGCGTCGCGCTCGACGAGAACAGAAAGTAGAAGGCGATCGCAAAGACGTTGAGCCCGAGGAAGGTGAGGATGGCCTTGCGTCGGCTCTTCAGGAGCTGGCTCACCACGCCACTGCCGAAGTCGCCGATCGCCAGGCCCGTGTACATGCAGACGATCGCGGTGCCTCGGACGGGCAGCGGATCGACGCCCAGCGCGCCGGTGATCTCGGGTGAGCCTATCGCCAAGAGGCCCACCCCGTACCAGACGGGCACGCCCGCCAAGATGATCGAGACGTAGCGGCGCCTCCGGCTCGGGTCGGTGAAGAGCGTCAGGAAGTTCCCTCGGCTCACGTCGCTGTGCTTCACCCGCGCGAAGATCCCCGACTCCATCACGCCTATCCGGAGGCACAAGAGCAAGAGGCCCATGGTGCCGCCGATCCAGTACGCGGTCTGCCACTCGAAGGTGCGGCCCACGATGCCTGCCAAGAGCGCGCCCAAGATCCCGATGCCCGCGACCACGGTCGTCGCGAGGCCTCGGCGCCTCTTGTCGATGAGCTCGGTGACCAACGTTATCCCCGCGCCCAGCTCGCCCGCCAATCCCACGCCCGCGACGAAGCGGAGGACGCCGTAGGTGGTCACGTCGGTGACGAAGCCGTTGGCGAGGTTCGCGAGCGAATAGATCAGGATCGATCCGAAGAGCACCGAGAGGCGGCCCCGCTTGTCGCCCAAGATCCCCCACACGATCCCGCCCAGCAGCATCCCGGCCATCTGGATCGACATGAGGTTCTCGCCGACCCGCGCTTGATCGGCGAGCGGCACGCCGATGCCAGCGAGGCTGGCGTCTCGGATCACCCCGAAGAGGATCAGGTCGTAGATGTCGACCAAGTAGCCGAGCGCGGCGACCACCACCGCGAGGAGCGCGGCGCGCGAGAGCGGCTTGTCCGGGGGCGCTTGCTCGGCGCTGGCCATGGGCGTTCCCTGCATGGCGCGCATCCTACACGCCGCCCATCGACGCCCGAGCGGTAGAGCGAGATTGACAGCCGAAGCGTCGCCGCTAAGATGCGCGCCTCTTTCGGCCCGGTCGTGCAAACGAGCGTGCCGCTGGACTCATAGCTCAGCTGGATAGAGCATCGGCCTACGGAGCCGAGGGTCGGAGGTTCGAATCCTCCTGAGTCCGATTCTCTCGGGGCTACGGCCACCCCCCTGCCTTACTTGCTCCTCGGGTTCCTGGGGCGCCGAGTCACTTGCGGGAGACGTAGGGCGCTGCGTCTGCGTTGCTGTCGGTCACGTCTCGCCACTCGTAGGTCGGGCCAGCGTTCACGTGGGCGTACATCCGATCGACCCCGCACACGTCCAGGCGGGCGTGGCGACCCATCTCGTTGCCGTCGTCTCCGAGGAAGGCGATGTCGGACTCCGGACAGCCGTGTTGAAGCGACGCCTGGCGTCGCAGATCGCGTTGCCATCGCGGCCCCCCGCACGCGAGCACGAGCGAGGTCGCGGTGAGCGCGAGAAGCACCCTCTTCATCAGTCGACCTCGGCCCGGCGGCAGCGGGGGCGATCGGGGCCGTTCACGCAGCGGACGATACGCCCGCCGTCCTCGACGACCCAGGCGACGTCGGCGGCACCACCACTGTCCGTAGGGACGACGACCACGACGGGCGGTGTGTACTCGTGGCGCCTTCCGCATCCAGCGAGGGCGATGATGGCGAGGCAGAGAAAGGAGATCGTGGGACGCATGGTGAACCCTCCAGAAAAGGAGGGGCGAAACTACCACACCCCCCGCGAGGTTGGATCCTTCCGCGACCGGTACGTGCTCATCCGGTGGGGGCCGTCGAGGGGAACAAGAGGCCGCTCGCGAGCGCTTCGGCCCATTGGGTCTCGAAGGCCGCGCGGTCGAGCTCGAAGCGGCAGGCGTCTTCCCCGGCTTTGGCCAGGATGCCGTACTGCGAGCTCTTGAAGTACGCGCGTAGGCCCTCGTCTTCGGTGGCGACTTGGGCCTCGCCGCGCCAGGCGATGGACTCGCCCTTGCCGTCCTTCACGCAAGCCCACTCCATCGCCCAGCTGGCTTCGGCGACCGAGAGCTGATGCTCGACGCGCAAGAGCTTCAAGAGCGCGCTCAACCGTCCAGCGTGCGCGGGATCGAAGAAGGGGAGCTCGCGTGCGTAGTGCTCGGCGTTGTGAAGGTGGTCGGCGACGGTCACCAAACCCGAGACCCCCAAGCGCTCGGCGGCGCGGTAGAGGATCGCCAAGACCCGCCATCCCACCCCGAGGCCCGGGTGGTTCTGGCCCGGTAGACGGGGTCGCTCGGGAGTGAAGGGGAGAGCGGGGTTCTGAAGGAGCAGCCAGTCGATGGTGAGCACCTCGTACTGTTTGCTCAGCGCCGGCATCCCTGTGGGCGGTGTCGGAAGCATCGCGTCGCGTCGCACCACCAGCTCCAGCAGGCGCAGGCGCTCTGGGGTCGCGGCGCCATCGTGGGGCGCCTCGAGGATCAGCGTGTGGCGTTCGTCGTCGAGGCGAAGGATGAGCTGGGGCTCCGTAAACCCGCGTCGAGCCAGCGCCGCATAGAGGCCGTAGCGCTCGAAAGCGAGCTCGAGGCCGCTGGTCCCATAGAAGCCCATGAAGCGACCAGTGCCGACGCGCGCGTCGCGGTCGGGGCCGAGCAACATCGAGGGGTCGAGGACCTCATCTTCGGTGCTCTTGCTGTCGGCCAGCTCCAGCCGGGAGAGGCTGCGTGCGATCCGGCGAAAGTCGCGGTCGTAGCGGGTCACGGCGCAAGGGTGCGCCAGAAGCCCAAGCGGCGCCCGAGGAAGCCCTCGGGGCGTATGAACCCCAAGTAAAGAGGTATCCTCGCCCGAGAATGGGTCCCTCGGCGAGCTAAATACATCAGCGTTCTTGGGTAGATAGGGTGGAATCGTCCTCCCGCGGTTTGCGCGTGCTCAGATCCGCGTGCCACCTTCGCCCGCCCTATGACCGGCAAAAACCATGCGCTCGTTATCGTCGAGTCGCCCGCCAAGGCCCGCACCATCGCTGGCTATCTGGGCGACGGATACGTCGTCGAGCCCTCCATCGGCCACATTCGCGACCTCCCCAAGAAGGCGGAGGACGTCCCCGAGGCCATGAAGAAGTTGCCCTGGGCCAAGCTCGGGGTGGACGTCGAGAACGACTTCAAGCCGCTCTATGTGGTCGACGCGGACAAGCGGCAGCAGATAGCCAAGCTCAAGGCGCTGCTCAAGAACGCCGACGTCCTCTACCTCGCAACCGACGAAGACCGCGAAGGGGAGGCCATCGCGTGGCATCTGCAGGAGGTCCTTCAACCGAAGGTCCCCACCAAGCGGATGGTGTTCCACGAGATCACCAAGAAGGCGATCCTGGAGGCGCTACAGGCGCCGCGCGAGATCGATCGCCGCTTGGTCGATGCCCAGGAGGCGCGCCGCATCCTCGATCGCCTCTACGGCTACGAGGTCTCGCCGGTGCTGTGGAAGAAGGTCCTGCCGCGCTTGTCCGCGGGACGCGTGCAGTCGGTGGCGACCCGCATCGTGGTGGAGCGCGAGCGCGAGCGCATGGCGTTCGTGAACGCGAGCTGGTGGGATCTCTCGGGCGATCTGAAAAAGGCCGCCGTCGGTGAGGGGATCCCCGACGCAGTGCCCACCGCGCTGACCGCGGTCGAGGGACGGCGTCTGGCGACGGGCAAGGACTTCGGCGCCGACGGCAAGCTGGGCAAGGACGTCCTGGTCCTCGGCGAGGCCGACGCCAGAGCGCTCGCCGCGGGGCTGAGCGGCCAGGACTTCAAGGTGCGCTCCGTGGAGCGCAAGCCCTACAAGCGCTCTCCGCACGCGCCGTTCATGACCTCGACGCTGCAGCAGGAGGCGAGCCGCAAGCTGCGCTTCTCCACGCAGCGCACGATGAAGGCGGCGCAGCGCCTCTACGAGCAAGGTCTGATCACTTACATGCGTACCGACTCGACGACGCTGAGCAGCTCTGCGCTGACGGCGGCGCGACAGCGGATCGAGGCGCTCTATGGCCGCGATTATTTGCCGAGCGCGCCCCGCGTGTATGCGAACAAGGTGAAGAACGCTCAGGAGGCCCACGAAGCCATTCGTCCCGCGGGCGAGAGCTGGCCGCTGCCCGAAGATCTCGCGGACAAGCTCGGGCCTGACGAGGCGAAGGTCTACGAGCTGGTCTGGAAGCGCACCATCGCTTCCCAGATGCAGGACGCGCGCGGTGAGTCCGTGCAGGTCCGCTTCGATGGCGCCACCGCTGTTTCTGCGACCAGCACCAACGGCAAGAAGGTCGAGCTCTCGGCGTCGGGCAACACCATCGAGTTCCCGGGTTACCTAAGGGCGTACGTCGAGGGATCGGATGATCCCGAGGCCGAGCTCGAAGGTCGAGAGCGACATCTGCCGCCGCTCAACGAAGGCGAGATCCTCCGTGGTCTCTCCTTCGAGGCGGAAGGACACGAGACCCAGCCGCCCGCGCGCTACACCGAGGCCTCGCTGGTGCGACGTCTGGAAGAGCTCGGGGTGGGTCGTCCGTCGACCTACGCGTCGACCATCGGGACCATCCAGGACCGCGGCTACGTCTGGCGCAAGGGCAACGCGCTGGTGCCTTCGTTCACCGCGTTCGCGGTGGTGACGTTGCTCGAGAAGCACTTCCCCGAGCTGGTCTCCTATGCGTTCACCGCGAAGATGGAGGACGATCTGGACGCCATCGCCAACGGCAACCAGAGCTCGGTGCCTTGGCTCAAGCGCTTCTACTTTGGTCCCGACAAGAGGGGTCCGGAGAAGGCGGGTCCCGACAAGACGGGTCCGGAGAAGGGGGACGCGAAGGGCACGCTGGAGCTGGGCCTCAAGGCCTTGGTGAGCGGCGACAAGATGGGCGACATCGACGCTCGCGCGGTGAACTCGATCCCTCTCGGCTTCGACGAGCACGGCGTCGAGGTGGTGGCGCGGGTCGGTAAATTCGGGCCGTACCTGCAGCGCGGTGAAGACACCGTGTCCATCCCCGAGGATCTTCCTCCCGACGAGCTGAAGGTCGCGCGCGCGCTCGAGCTCTTGTCAGCACCCAGCAAAGACAAGGAGCTGGGTGCCGACGCTGAGTCGGGTCTGATCGTGTTCCTCAAGTCGGGCCGCTTCGGGACCTACGTGCAGCTCGGTGAGGGCGGTAAAGCCGAGAAGCCCAAGACGGCTTCGCTCTTCTCGACCATGAGCGCCGACACCCTGACGCTGGAGGAGGCGCAGAAGCTGCTTCAGCTCCCGCGGGTCGTGGGCAAGGCTGAAGACGGCGAAGAGATCGTCGCGCAGAACGGGCGCTTCGGACCGTACGTGCAGAAGGGCAAGGAGAGCCGCAGCCTCGAGAAGGAGGATCAGCTCTTCACCGTCACGATGCCCGAAGCCCTCGCGCTCTTGGCCAAGCCCAAGGAGCGTCAGCGTCGGGCCGCCGGTCCGGCGAAGGGTCCGCTCAAGGAGCTGGGCGAAGATCCGGTGAGCAAGAAGCCCATCGTGCTTCGCGACGGACGCTTTGGTCCGTACGTGACCGACGGCGACACCATCGCGAGCTTGCGCCGGGGCGACAGCATCGACTCGATCGCGCCCGAGCGTGCCCAAGAGCTCTTGGCCGAGCGTCGCGAGCGCGGGCCTGCCCCGAAGAAGGCCCGGGCCAAGCGGGCTGCCCCCAAGGCCGCGCCCAAGCCGAAGGCTGCGAAGGCCACCGCGGCACCCAAGAAGAAGGCCGCCAAGAAGGCCACCGCCCGCACCAAGAAGAAGGACTGATCTTCGACGCGGCGCGGGTGACGAGCGTCACCGCCAAACAGCGGCGCATGCAGGCGGAGTGATGGCGGCCAACGAGGACTCCTTGCGGCGCAACTCGGCGGGCAGCGCGTTCGTGATCACCTCACCGCTGATCCGCGGCGCGCTCACCGCGATCCTCTGGCTGCGGCCCATGCCCGGCGAGCACGTGGTGGTGAGCACCCTCACCGAGGCGGAGCGATGGGCACCACCAAGCTCCAAGCCCGCGGCCTCCCCGTGCCAGCCGCCTGATCGCCCCGGACGCACGCGCAGCGTCAGCGCAGGCGATCGATGGCGTCGCGGTAGCCCTCTCGGTAGCTCGGGACCTGGAAGGTGTAGCCGCTCGCGCGCAGGAGGGCGCTGCTGCAGCGCTTGCGGCCGGTGCCCCGGCTTCGTGCGTCGCCGTCTCCCATCTCGGGCGTGGGCACGCCGAGCTCGGCCGCGACGAAGGTGTAGACGTCGTCGAGCGGATCTTGGGCGAGGTCGACCCCGACATAAGTGGGCGCGGGACCCGCGAGCTCGAGCAAGTGAACCAGCGCGCCGGCGCAGTCGCGTAAATGAATGCGGTTGCCGAACGCGCCCGAGCCCACGCGCGCGCTGCCCTCCTTCACCATCCGCACGATGCGATCGCGACCGGGACCGTAGATCCCCGCCAGGCGCAGGACCGTGCCGCCGGCCGCGTGCACCAGCGCCTCCCCCTCGAGCAAGAAGCGCGCGGTGCCCTCGGCAGTGACGACGCTCGACTCGTCGACGACGCTGCCGTCGTCCTGCGCGTACACCGCCGTGCTCGAAGTGAAGAGCAGACGCTGTGTACCTCTCGTCGCGGTGATCACGTTGCGCACGCCCTCGACATACGCCCGCTGGTACGCCGCGTCGCTGCGCTCGTCGGCCGCTGCGCAGTAGACGATCGCGTCGAGATCCGCGGGCAGCGTGAGTTGCGCGGTGAGATCCGCGGAGAGCGTCTCGATGCCATCGATGGGCTCTGCACGGCGGCGGAGCGCGATCGGGTAGTGGTCTCGTGCGGCGAGCTGCCGCGCGAGCTCGCCGCCGACGTAGCCAGCGCCGCAGATCAGGATTCGAGCGGGCGAGGGGAGGGTCACGCGGCTCGCTTGTAGCACCCGGCGCGAGCGGTCAGCCGGTCTGCATCACGGCCAAGCCCCCAGGGAACGGGCTGGCGTCGCCGCGGTGGACCGACGGAAGGTCACGGCGACAGTTGCCAGCACGGTGATAGAAGCGGACACGGCAGCCCCCCGGTTTGACATCACTCCGGGGCTCCGCGAGCCTCCGCTCCATGCGCTTCGCTCTCGCTTTCGTTGGGGCCCTGTGTCTGCTCGTCCCCGTCCCGGCTCACGCGTACAGCACCCGGGTCCACATCTCGCTCGCCAACGAGATCCGTGAGGATCTGATCGCGAACGGCGACGGCACCCTGCACCTCCGCTGGTCGGAATACGCAGTGACGCTGCCGCCGGAGGACGCCGCGGCGATCATGAACCAGCCGCTCGCGTTCCGCGCCGGCTCGATCGGCCCCGACAACATGATCTTCCCTGGGCTGACCGACGCCACCCACGGTCTCGAGCAGGATCCGTTTCGGCAGTGTCAGCTCCTCTACGAAGACGCGATCACGGAGGCCGAGCGAGCCTACGCGCTCGGTTGCTTCTTGCACGGCTCGAGCGACGCGGTGGTTCACCACTTCGTGAACGCCGTGACCGGCGAGACGTTCACCCTCACGCCCATCGCCGCGATCCGCGGCTCGGCCTGGTCCAACGTCGTGGGGCACATCACCACCGAGTCGATGATCCAAGAGGCGCTCCTCGCCGCGGCCCCTTCGCGCTTCAGTGGCTCCGTGCTCTCCCACGACATCCCTCGCTCGTTCGTGCTGCGAAACTACTTCGATGAGGACGCGCCGCTCTGGCAGCTGATGTCGCGGCACGCGCTCGCTCGGCTGCAGGCGGCGCGCGCCGCCGACCCCGACGCGACGCTGGCAGAGGCGATCGAGGCCGCCGAGCTCGCGCCGTTCGAGTACTTGGTGCTCGCGCCGGTGTTCGTGCGCGAAGCCGACAGCAGCCGCGCGACCCTCCGTGCGTTCGTCCTCGCCGAGATCGCGGACATGCAGGACTGGAGCAGCCCGCGCGGCAGCCAGCTCCTGGTGACTGACGGCCCCGACACGACGCTCGGCACGCGTGACGACGAGACCGCGTGCGACACCAGCTGCGCGTCCGCCTATGGGCAGTACGTCGGGTACGTTCGGCTGCTCGAGCCACGCCGCGACGCGAGCGGGCGGGTGCTGCCGTCCGCGTTCGACAAGATCGTCGACGAGCTCGGCGAAGACCTCGGGGCCGTGCTCCCGATCTTGGTGCAGGTGATCGAGAACCTCTCGGCGGCGCTGAATGGGCCCATCGCGCCGGGCGAGAGCGGTCTCGATCTCGAGCCGTCCGAGGTCGTGGACTACTTCGCGCCGCTGCAGGACTGGGCGGACGACGCGACCACCATCGACTGGAACACCGTCGTCAACGCGGTGGCGCCCTCGTGGCTCATCGAGCTCGACGCGTTCCTCGACTCGGTCGGGGTCCCGTTCTCGCTCGGCACGCTCATGCAGGCGATCTTCGCGCCTGTGCTCGATCAGGTCCGCATGGCGGTCGAGGACTACGTGATCGGCGAAGCACAGGCCTACCTCGAGGAGCTGAGCACCGAGTACCGTGCGACCTACGCGATGTGGGTCACGGATGAAGAGGACTTCCTCGCGGCGCGCGCGCCCGAGGGGCTGAGCGGCGACACCCTCGATCACGTGCTGTCGAGCGGTCTCTGGGCGTACTCGTTCAACACGGTCGCCGTCACCCTCGCGGATCACAGGGTGATGTTGGTGGACGGTGACCCCGTCGACAGCGGACCGACCAGCTTCGATGCGTCCTACACTCCGCGCTGGACCCAGCTCGGTCTCTGCCCCTACCTCTACGAGGCGGTCTACCCTGAGGGCTTCGACGTCGCGGCGCTGCTCTCGGTCGAGGACGGCGGCACGATCCACCGCTCGACCGCGATGATGGACGCGCCCATCGAGTGCCACGATGGGTCGCTGTCGAGCTTCGGGGCGCCGAGCGTGACGACGTGCGGACACACCGTTCTCGCCTCGCTGCTGAGCACCCCCATCGGCTCACTGAGCCGCGCCTATCCGCCGGACTTCGCGAGCGGTAGCCCGGGCTGCCGTAACCTCGTCATCGCGGGGCTGCCCGATCCGCCGCCTCTGGTGCCGGACGCGGGCATCTCCGACGCGGATGGCGGCGTCACCGGGCCCGGCATCGACGGCGGCACCACCACCCCGCCTACCTCGGCAGGTTGTGCGTGCGCCGTGCCCGCCGCGGGCGCACGCACCGACCGCGCGCCGCTGTGCCTCGGCTTGGGGTTGCTGCTCCTCTTGGCCGCACGTCGACGGCGAGCGATGGCGATCGCCACGATCGCCCTGAGCATTGCCGCCTGTGATCCGATGGTCGTGACGACCGACACGCCGACGGGTGAAGACGCGGGCCCACGTGACGCGCCGTCGAGCACCGACGATGGTGGCGGTGTGGACGCACTGGTCGCCATCGATGGCGGGAACGCCGACGCGGGGGTCGATCTGCGACGGGTGCTCATGGACGCGCTCGGCAACTCCACCTGGAGCGCCCTTCAGACGCGCATCGAGACTAGCGGCTCGGGCGGCAGCGAGATCGAGCGGGCCTACGAACTCGAGTTTCGGGCTGCGGCGCTGACCTGGACCGAGATCCGCAACCCCTTCGGTCCCGCGCGCCTGCGGCGCATGCGGGTGTTCACCATCGATCGCGATGGCGAGCGGGTACACAGCACGGTGATGAACCCCGACACGTGGCCCATCGATCCGCTCGACGGAGAGATGGAGGACTTCCGCTTCGAGGTCGGTGCGGGCTCACCTCGCACCCTCACGATCGAGAACCTCGACACGGGCGCGATCGAGGTGTTCACCGAGGGCGCGTGGGACGCGCCGATCACGGGCCTCACCGCGGAGGTGCGGGTCTTCGCGGCAGACGGCGCGATGAACACGGCCGCGTGCAACAACTCGACGACCTTTGATCGGCCCACGATCTGGGGCTTCGCCCGCGGCGCGAGCGTGGAAGTGCCGCTCGAGCGCGACGTCGTCGCCGGCGTGGACATCGCCCGCTGGGACGCAACCACCTCGTTCGCAGTAACCGACATCGCAGGCTTCGACCGGCTGGGCGGCACTCGGATCTCCGATCAGGCGAACTTCGTCGTGCGCTACACCGGCGCAGTCACCCACCCAGGCGGCGCGCTCCGGATGCGCGAGGCAGACGACGCCGTGGACGGCGGCCTCTTCGTCTTCTTGAACGACGACGTCGGGAGCACCTCGAGCAGTGATCTCTTCCTCGAGGTGCAGTTCTTCGGCTTCATCCCCGACGCCACGCCCGACGAGCCGGCCATCACCCTCGGCGCCGGACCCGTGCCTTTCGAAGCGATCCTCTGGCGCTGCACGGGCAGCAGCGACGAGTCGACCGATCTGCAGATCGACATGGGCGGCTACCGCTATCCGAACGCGTCGTTCACCACGCCGGTGGTGAACGACACGCTGTTCCCGCCGGCCCTCTGAAGTCGTTCTACGCGCGGCCGCGGCGAGTGCATCGACTATTGCCACGACGGTCTCGGCCTACGAAGCGAAGGTGGTGGTCGCGATGTTGGTGACCCAAGCGCACCAGACCGGCGGCGCGTCGAACGCGAGATCGATTGCGCCGAGTTCGAGAATGGGAACGCCGGTCGTCCTCGGCCGCTGAAGGCGCGGTCACTCGCTGAAGTAGCGCCACATCGCCGCCGTCGCCCCAGGCCAGATCGCGTGTCCCATCCCATCGATGGGACACCACACGACCGCCTCTTCACAGTCGGGATACGTGATGCACGGCGCGAGCGACCACGGCGCGCTCACGTCCGCGCACCCCGCGGTTCGCAGGTAGTTGTTGCGCACCGACTGCCCTTGCGCGAAGCCCACGTCGGTTCCGTCGGTGGTGCCCCACACCAAGATCGCGCGAGGCAGCGCGCAGTCGACGCCGCCGGTGTCGGTGTAGGCGAAGTCGGGCGGATCGACGGGATAGAGGGTGCCGGAGTGGATTCCCATGCTCGCGATCACGTCATTCCCCAGGCGACAGCCGACCGCGTTGGCGAGCGTCGCGCCGCCGCTGAAGCCGGCCAGGTGAATGCGACTCGCATCGACGGAGAACTCCGCGGAGAGCGCGGCGATGAGATCCTGCACCAGCGCCACCTCGCGCGCGCGGCCCGCGTCGCTGTAGTACTCGAACGTGCCGCCCATCGCGTCGGGGTACACCGCGAACACACCGCTCGCGCCGGCGGGTCGCTCGAAAGGCATCGAGCCGTGCAGTCCGCGACCGGTTCCGCCATCGCCGTGGAACGCGATGACGATGGGTAGCGCCCCGAGGGCGGCGAGCGTCTCGTCGTCGGGGCGCACCAAGAGATAGGTGCGTGCATCGCCGCCCGAGTCGATCGTTCGATCCTCTTCGAGGTAACGAGGTCCAGTGGGCGCGTCCGCGCCGCCGTCCACACCGCCGTCGAGGCCCCCATCGTCGGGTCCGCAGCCCGATCCGACGACGGAGAGGACGGTGAAGAGGAGAGCAGACGCGCGATGCGAGATCTTCATCGCGAGAGCCTAGCCGGCTCTGAGCGTTGCGCTCTCTGCTTGACCGACGGATGACATGCCGAGGACCGCAGCTCGAGAGCGCGGGTTCATCGCGTCCTCGCTGCTGTCGATCAGCTGGCGCGGAAGCCCGCCAAGAAAAACGCGCCGAGGGTGGCCATGAACGAGAGCGCACGGTGCCAGAGCCCGACGCGCGCCGAGCGCGTCACGCTCTCGGGGATCGCCAGCGGCATCGGGTGCAGCGACGGCACGAACGCCTTGGGCCCCTGAGGCAGCAGCTGGGTAACGGACAGCGCCAGATCGAGCGTGCGATCGTGGTTGGTGTCATCGAGGCGCGGCGCGGGTGGAGCCATCGAGGGGCGCGAGTTCCGCATCTCGTAGCTCAGCGTCTCGTCGCGTCGTGCCCGCACCGCGGGGGGCGAAACGTCGTCGAGCGAGCACGCCGCGACGGGCACCACGACCTCGCTCTCGAGCGGGTCGTAGTCGAGCTCCACCGAGAGGTGAGGGATCCCATCTTCGATGTTCATCGAGACGCGCGAGATAGCACCTGCGCGCCCATTCTCGTCGCGTACCCGAGTGCCCAGTCGCAAGAACGGGAGCTTGCGTCCTACGACGAGCGCGTCGTCCGAGCATCGCTCGATGCACGCCACGATGGGCATGTTGGATCCGTCCAGTGATAGTCGCGCCGCTTGCATCTCCATGCTCGCCTCCGAGGCTCTCCGGATAGCCGAGGCGTGCACGGCGCGTCCAGAAAACGACGTCAGGCGGCGCCGCCGCGCTCGTACCACCGGCGGCTACCCCTGCGGATAGGTGTATGCATCGAGGCAGTTGCCAAGCGGGCCCAGGTCCGCGACGCTTGCCGGATGCAATGGCCCGCCGTTCGGTCGCTCGCTCTCGCTCTCTCACTCGCTGTGGCCCTGCTCGGCTGCGGAGGTACATCCGCGGATCCGGACGGGGGCATGCCTGGGAGTGACACGCCGCCGGGCGTGGATACGGGACCGCCGGGGGAGAGCGTGCACCTGACCTTTGGCCCTGATCCGCTCCCGCTCGGCGAGGAGCGCACGGTCTGCATCACGGTGGACGCAGGCAACGAGGTGGCCCGTCAGGTGCGCGGGATCCGCACCCATCTGCCCACCGGCAGCCACCACATGATCGTGTACCGCACGACGGGGCCCTTGAGCGCGACGCCTACCCCGTGTCAGCCCTTCGCGGACGGAGCCAGCGCGGTGTTCATCGCCGAGACGGTGAACGCATCCATCGAGTATCCGACCGATGCGGCGCTGGTGTTCACCCCACACCAGCGCATCCGGATCGAGATCCACGAGGTCAACTACACCGGTGAGCCCATCGACATCCACGCCGAGGTGGACTTCGATTTCTATCCGCTCGACGAGACCGAGCGCATGCCCGTGCAGTTTCTCTTCACGGGCGTTATGGGCCTCTTCCTGCCGGCCCGCACCACCACCGAGGTGCACAGCTTCCACGGCGTGCCGGACGGCGCGCGCATCTTCGGCCTCACCTCGCACACCCACGGCCTCGGGGTCTACTCGACCATTCACCGCGGAACGTCCGAAGACGACTTCACCGAGATGCTGCACGAGGCCGACGACTGGGCGAACCCGCCGCTAGACCGCTTCGATCCCCCGCTCACGCTCTCCTCCACCGAGGGCCTCCGGCTCTCGTGCGAGTACGACAACACCCGCGACGAAGACGTCGGCTTCGGCCTCGATTTCGCGGACGAGATGTGCTTTCTCTGGGCCTACTACTACTGAGCGGGCGTCGGGCCGAGTCGGCGCATCGAGTCCAGCCGGCCGATCCAGCTGAGCGCGACCATCCGCGATGCACCTCGCCCGCCGGCCACGCCCGCCCGACCATCCCGCGAAGACGCTCGATCGCGGCGAGTCCGTGTGCCGCCCGGAAGGGGTGTGGTCCGTATCGACCGCGCCCTGTGCACGTGCGCGTCCTCCTCACCTCGTGCTCGTCGCGAAACAGTAGCGGCGCCGGCCTGGTTCGAGCCCGGCGCCGCTGAGGACAATCGAACTCAGGCCTCGCTGGACTGCACGAGGGCACCCTTCAAGTCGTGCGCCGCTTCCTCGCCCATGTGCTGAACTGTTTCCATCGCCCCATGAGCGACCTCCTTCGCGTTGACGAGGAAATGGTCGCGCGCCTCGCCGAGGAGCGCATCCTCACGGTCGGTTCGCGGCAGTGCCATGCCGAGAAGGGCGCCGGCCGCGAGCACCGCCGCACCGACAGCGAGGGGGTTGTTCATGTAGGCGCCTTCGACCGCGCGCTCGGCGCGACCCGCCTGGCGAGGGACCTCGCGGGCAACGTCGGACACCGCATGCGAGACGCGATCATAGAGGCGCTCGCCTGCATCGGTGGCGTCATGCCAGAGGTGCGACGTGGTCTCGGAGGCGTCGTGCGCCATGTGCGAGGCGCCCTCGGCGGCACGGTGGGCGAGGCTGCTCACTCCGTCGGCGGCCTGCCCCATCGTGGAGGTGGTCGCGTCCCTCGCCTTCCGGAACGCGCTGCCGGTCGCGTCGGTCGCATCATGAGCGAGGTGACTCACCCGATGTTGGACGCCGGAGAGCGCCTGCCCGGCGGAGTCGAAAGCGTCGCTGACGGCGTTCGACATGCCATTGGACTCCGAGCGACGACCACCCTGAGAGGGGTAGTACCCGTCGTAGTCGCGTCCGTTGTCGCGCCCGTACTCGCTGTCGTAACCGCGGTCGAAGGAACGTTCGTAACCTCGAACGCCCCCGTCGCTGCGGCCGCCCGAGCGACGCTGTGACGCCGAGCTGCTGCGGTTCATCAGGAGCCACGCTAGGCCAACGCCCATGAGCGCCGCGGGGATGGGGTTTTGACGGACGGTATCGATGAGGGTGTCTTTTGAATTGTTCATGGCGTCTCCTGCTCGAGTAGCGAACGTTTCTAGTTGTCCGAGGGTGGCCGCGCGGGCCGAGGTTTTGGCGTCCGCAATGGCCTGCTTGACGTCTTCTTTGACGCCGTCCTTGGCCGATATCACATCTTCCTTCACGGAGTCCTTGAGTGCGATCATGTCTTGCTTGACGGACGCGCCGAATGCGACGGCGTCCTCTCTGACTGCCGCTCTTGCGTTCTCTAGAATCTCGTTGACTGCCACCTTCGCGTCGTGGATTCCTTCCTTCGCCATTGCCTTGACCTCGAGGAGCTCCTCACGAACGGCCGCTTGCACGTGCTTCTCCACGTTCTCGAGTTCGCTCGCCGCTTTGTCGCGCAGATCTTGGGGATTCAGCTTCTCTTCGAGAGCCTGAATGGTCCCCGACATTTGGGTACGCGTGCGGTCCACCTCTTCGCGAAGGCCCGCCACGCGAGCGTCGTCTGCCGTCGGATCCTTGGGTTTCGTGTCGCTCATGGCGTGTCCTCTTTGGGCCAAATTTCGGTGGAGCCTGCTGAAGCCAGCTTCGCCACCTCTTGCAAGCTTGCGATGGTTTGCTGGGGAAGCGGATCGAGGGCGCGCAGGCGCCCGAATCCAGTGAACAAGAGCACCGCCGCGAGCACGGTCCAAAGCGCAGTCACCACCAGACACGCGGCCCAAAGTGGCATCACTTTTCCGAGGGCCACGACTGCGGAGGCGCCGGCGCCGAGCAGGGCGGCAAGGCCGACGCCGGCGCCGACCAGGATCAGCGACGAACTCACGGCGACGGCCTTGGCCTTTACGGTCATCTCGGCACGGGCGAGGGTGAGCTCTTGGCGCACGAGCATGCCGGTCTCCCCGGCGAGGGTGTTGAGGAGCTGTCCGACGGACGGTTGAGCGCCCGGCGCCTCCATCACGCGCCTACCGGTTTGCCGCCGCCGCTCTTGCCGTCGGCGTGGCCATCTTTGGCGGACTGACCGCCGTTGGCGATCGGAGCATTCGAACCGTCTCTGGCGACTGATGCGGACGCCTTCTCGCCGCTCTGCCCACCGTTGCTCCAGTGCGCAGCAGGTCCGACGCGGGAGCTCGACGAGTCCGTTCCGCTGAGCGAAGCGCCTTGAAACTCCGAGCGGCTGTTCCCGTTGCCATGTCGGTTCTGGCCGTCGCCGCTCTCGTGGCGGAGTTGGCCGGGGCCGAGAGATCCGCCCATCGATCGTTCGCCCCGCTGCTGCAGATGGCCCTGCTGGCCGCTGCGTCCCCGCGACTGGCCACCTGCATAGCTGGTGCTCGCCGGCTGAGACGCCTTGAGGAAACGGCCACCGAGGAGCCCGAGCGCGAACGCGCCGCCGAGGAAAAACGCCGGCTCGCGGCGGGCGAAGTCTTCCACGTCACGGGCAACCTCACCGAGGCTCTTGCTCTCGAAGTACTGCGACGCGCGTTCGACGCGCTCGGCCGCTCCTTGGAGGTACGGGACCAGCGCGGGGGCGATGGCGGTGCCCTCGTCGTCGCTACCACTCGTGCTCACGCGACGAAGCGCATGGGCGACGCCGCCGAGGCCCTCGACGACACGGCCCTTCTGCGAATCGAGTTGTCCTTCCACGGCCTGCTTGGCGTCGCCGGCAACACCGGTGGCCAAGTCTTTGAGTCCGCCCGTGAGCTGCCCCGCGTCTTTCACGAGGCCTTGCTTCAAATCATCCAGGCCCTTGTCAGTGGCCTCGATCCCTCCACTCTTGGGTGCGGTTCCGGGCATTTCCTTCGAGCTCTGCGACGATGACTGCTGACCCATGGTGGACCTCTTGGCGTGAATGACGGGATGTCCGCTCGAGCGGCGACCGAGCCGGGCGATGGAGCTACGAGTGTCGCCTCTCGCGTTCACTCGTGGCGACGCCGACTGCAACGCACATGCCGCCGCGGCAAACCACTGGGGAGTCGAAAATATCCGTGCGACGACGCTGTCTGACCGGTGCTCGACGGCCCCACGTGGGTCCTTTACGGCACCGCCGCCGCAGCGCGTGAGGGCAACAAGCGAAGCATCGTGCGCTCTTCTCGCCGCTGGGAGACGTCGAATGCGACGCAGCGAGTCGGTGCGGTCGCCGTCGAGCGCCGTGATCATCGAGACGTCCTGCGCCCGCACAGGTCCGCTTGAGGTCACGAAGGCGGAACTTGCCACCGAGCTTCCGCATTGGCGTGGCGCAGCTGCTCCAACTCGAGCGCCAGGATCCACCAGGAGCGCCTCGAGGGACAGAGTGCTAGTGCGCGCCGCATCTCAGGGGCGGCACGCCATGACGAGGCCTGCGCGCCGCAGCTCGGTCCGGCCCGATGCGCGAGGCGAGGAGAGCAGCTCCCAGCTCCCGGCGCCCCGCGCAGTGGGAACGCGAGCGACTATCGATGGGCGCGGGCGGGTTCCCGCATCGCTGCCCACCGCCGAGTCGCTGGATGGCGCATCGACCGATCCCACATCGCGGGCCCCGACGTCGCTGGCGCCCGCGTCGCTGCCCGACGTGCCCGCGTCGGTCCGCCGCGCGTCGATGCGGGCGGCGACCGACGTCGGCAGGTAGCGCCGCGCATAGCGGCCGCCCCCGAGATCGAGCCGCACCCAACCACGCGCCTGCGCTGCGGCGTCGGTGGCGCGGCCGACGAGGAGGAGCACGCCGAGCGCGAACGTGCACGCCCAACGCACGCGGGTCGATCCATGCTCTCTCGATTCATGGCGCGGACATGGGCCGAGATCCTACGCGCACCCGGTGCTCCTCAGCCAGCGGGCCCGGAGCTCGATCGCACCGGACGAGTTACGCGCCGCGTCCGTCGGGCCAGAGGAGCGCGCGGGCGATCTGCGAGACCTGGATCTCGTCGGTGCCGCCGTAGATCTGCAGCACCTTCGCATCGCGACAGAGCTGCTCGACGCGGTACTCGGACATGTAGCCGTTGCCGCCGAAGAGCTGGACCGCCTCGAGGCAGACCTCCATCGCGGCCTGCGCCGAGTAGAGCTTGCAGGCGCTGGCCTCTGCGAGGGAGAGGCTCTTGCCCCAACCCGTGAGCTCGAGCTGACGAAAGAGGGTGTTCTGGATGTTCGCGCGGGCGACCTCCATCTTGGCGAGCTTGAGCTGGATGAGCTGGAAGTCGCCGATGGGCTTGCCGAACTGCACCCGGGTTCGTGCGTACTCGGTAGAGAGCGCGAGGCAGCGCTCGACGATGCCGAGGGCCATCGCCACCACGCCCGTGCGCTCGTTGCCGAAGGTCTCCTTGGCGTCCGAGCGCGCGCTGACGTCTTCGGTCTCGCCGATTAGGCGATCTCTCTTGACCTTCACGCCCTCCAAGAAGAGCTCCCCCGTGGGGGAGCCATGCAGGCCCATCTTGCGCAGGGCCTTGCTCTGGACCAGCCCGGGCGTGCCCCCATCGAGGATGAACGAGACGACCTTGCGCGCATCAGGTGGGGTCTCGCCGTCGTCGAGCTTGCAGATGAAGACGATGGTGTCGGCGTAAGGGCCATTGGTGATGAACGTCTTCTGTCCGCTCAGCACGTAGCCATCTCCGTCGCGGCGCGCCACGGCCTTCATGGATCCGAACGCGTCCGAGCCCGAGCCCGGCTCCGTGATGGCCCACGCGCCGATCTTCTCGAGCGTGAGCAGCGGAGGAACGAACTTCTCCTTCTGCTCGATGGTGCCCTTCCGCTGGATGGCGCCGGCGGTGAGCCCGACGCTCACGCCGAGCGCGGTGACCATCCCGGGCGAGTACTTGGAGAGCTCGATGGTAGGGATCGCGCGCATCACCGCTGCGTCCACCGCGTCCTGGGAGTAGCCCTCGCGCTTCTTCTTCTCCGGGGGCGGTTCACCGGTCTCTCGGCGCTTCTTTTCTTTGGCGAGGTCCGAGTCGAACTTGGCCTTCGCCATGTCGCCCACGCCGAAGGTCGCCATCATCTTCCGAAGGACTTCGTAGGGCGGCGTGTCGCCCAGCTCGATGTCGTCGATCTTGGGCGCCACTTCGCTCTCCACGAAGCGTCGGAACATCTCGCGGATCTGCAGGTGTGTCTCGCTCCACTCGATCATGGCGAGCACGATACCGCATGCAGTCGCCGCTTCGCGCGACGATCCCGGACGTCCGCGTCGCGGGTGGTGTGACGGTCTCACTGGCTGGTGCGCCGGTCTCACACCCACTCGCCGCGGGCCCGAAGGATCGCGTGGTGCGACCGGTGGTCCAGCGGTTGCTCATGGGCGGGAGCCGCGTTACGCCAGGAGCGACGTTTAGGCCGGAGCGACGTTACGGCCCGAGCGACGCCGCTTACGGATGGATGTCGCGAAAGGAATCGCTCATGGGAATGGCACTCATCGTTGGTCTCCCGGTCGTGGGGCTGGCGCTCCTGCTCCTCGGCGTGCGTCAGTTCATCCAAGTGTTGCGAGCACGGGGACGCTCCCACATCGAAGCGCGCTATCCCGCGGCGGACGTCCTGCTTCTCGAGACGCTGGCGCAATCGTTCGGCGAGGAGTCGCGGGGCCCGGCCCAGCTTCGCGGCAGCGGTGCGCTCGCGCTCACGCCGACCGAGCTGTGTTTTCTTCTGTACGTGCCCAAGCGAGAACTCCGCGTACCAATCGCGTCGATCGAATCGGTCTCGTTCGTGCGGAGCCACCTCGGCAAGACCCAGTTCACGGATCTCCTGCACGTCCGCCACCTCAAGGACGGCAAGAGCGACGCCATCGCGTGGCGCCTGCCGGATCCCACCGTGTGGAAAGCCAAACTCGACGAGCTCCGCCGATGACCTGCGGGGCCGTTCGCGTGCCCGCAGGCCGACTGCGGTGACCCTTAGGGTGTGACTGGTACAGCGCTCATCGACGCGCAGCTGTGCGCGCAGGCGCAGTCGCCCATCGCCATGCGAGCGCCTTGGACGCCCACGAGGGAAACCAGGAGACCTCCACCGATGACGAGCATGCGGCCGCGCGATGAGAGCTGTCGCCAGCGGGAGCGAACGACATGTTGGGTGAGACCGAGGATGGTATTGGGGCGTTCCACGAGGGCAAAGCTACGGGATCTGCGGACGCACGCCAATGCTGGAGCCGCGAAGAAGTGTGGCGCCGATTTGTGACGGGCACCCTGCGCGTCGTACTTCGGCGGACCCGCACCTGGGGCGTGTTCTGAGTACACTCGGCGGCGATGGACTGTCCCCGCTGCCAGCAACCCTTCTCCGAGCGGACCGGTGGCGAGGGCGCCTACCGTTCGAGTGCGTTCACGGTCGGCTGTCCCGTGTGCCGACTGCGCTTCCGTTCGAACGAGGAGCTCGCCGCGCTTTCTGACCGGCAGCCGATCGCCATCCGCACGTCCCCCATGGTCCGCCGCGCGGAGACGATTCCGTTCGCATGTCCCCATTGCCAGACGACCATGGAGCGCCTCCGGCTCGGGTGGGACGAGCTCCCGGAGGCCACCATCGAGTGCTGTCCGTATTGCGCGAACATCGTGCTCGACGACGCGGAAGAGCAGCGGGTGCTCGCCCTCTACTGGGCCGCGGCGCCGCTCGCCAAGACCGGCTCGATCGAGCCCGAGTAGGGGCCAGCGCGTCGCGGCGCTCGTGGCGACTCAGCGCGGCTCGAGCCGGATCCAAGTGACCGAGTCGGACTCGGCCTCCCTGCTCGAGTCGAGCACCACGCGCACGGTGCCCTCCAGGCGCCTATCGCCGAAGAGCACCTCGAAATAGTCGCCGCTCGCGTCGATTTGATCGATCCGCATGGGCTCGTCGTTCACGGTGAAGAGCGCGCCGCGGGGGTTCCGGTTCGCGCTCGATCGAAAGCGCACGTAGACGCCATAGGTGGACGGGACCACGTCTTCGAACGTGAAGGTGGCCGTGCCGCGGCGAGACCCACCGGGCACATAGCGGTCGTCGCAATCGGTGCCCACCTGATCGGCGCCGTTCGCGGTGAAGGCGTAGTCGCGGATCGCGGCGAAGCGTGGGTGTCCCGGCGGGCAAGGGACCACCCATGTCGCGCGGTTGGTGAACGTCCCTTCGTGGAAGTGGAGCTGTCGACGCACCGCGGTCGGGTCGGGCGGCGGATCTGGCGGCGCGCACTCGCTCACCCGCGCGGAGAGCTCGAGGGAGAGCATCGAGACCCGAAAAAACGTGCGAGCGAGGGGCCCGGGCCCGAAGACGATCTCGTTGTCGCCGACGACGGTGGCTCCGGTCACGTCGAGTGTGACGACGGACTCGACGTTGTCCCACGCGGTCATGGCGGGCAGGTCCAGCGCAGAGCCTCCGTTCACCCGGACTACGCCTTCCTCGCCTGGATGATCGGAATCGAAGATCGAAAAGCGCAGGGTCGCGGACACCACCAGCGCTGGATCCGGGAGCCCCGCGACCGTGAAGCGCAGCCGCTCGCTCGAGCCCGGCCCCGTGTCGAGCTCGAGCGCGGCGCCCGTGAAGTTGATCGATCGGTAGCCGCACGCCCTGGGCTCGATGGACAACGCGTCGTCGAGCCAACCGGAGGGCGCATCGACGGGAACATCGCCAGTGTCGAGCGGCTCGATGGAGCTTGCATCGATGCTCGCGTCGATCGACGCCTCGGCGTCCGTGCGATGACGGCCGTGCTCTGCGCCGCACGCGGCGAGCAGGGCGGCGGTCATCAGCAAGGCGCGCATGGCTGGATGGTGCCACGACATGGGCCCGTCCTGCTCGGGCCCCGCTGCGCTACCTTCGCTCCCACTTGCTGGTGAGGGGATCGCAGAGCAGCACCAGCTCGTCGCCGCGCTCGGTGCGGGTCAGAAAGCCCACCCGCTCACGAGGCGGCGCGCCCTCGGTCCAGCGCCCGAGCACATCCACGATCTCGAGCCTGTCCCCGCGATCGTAGAGGACGGTCGGCGCAAAGCCCCACGGAGAGCTCCGCACATCCACGAAGATCGTGGGGCGTTCGTTCTCGAAGTCGGGGCGGTCGATCTCGCCCTCGACCCTCAGCGCGGAGACGGTGGTCTCGATCATCGCCACGGTCTCGCCCTGATGGGCCACCCGCTTGGTCACCACCACGAGCGTGTAGTCGTCGGAGACCCGCCGAATGAAGAACTCGCGGGCCTTGCATACGACGTGGGTGAGGATCGGGGCGCCGCCCGTCTGGTGGGCCTGAGTCACCAGCATGCCGACCACCAAGAGATGCGCGCCCACCACCTTCGCCTCGTAGGTCGAGATGGCCGTCGAGCAGTAGTCGATGCACTCGCCGTCGTAGTCGACGAAGGCGACGGCGATGACGGAGGGCACGTTGCGGATCAGCGCGCGGAGCATTGGCGTGAACGCCGTATCCTCCATGTCACGGGTCGCCTCTTTGGCGGCGCGGGACGGTGCGGTGGTTTCGCTCACGGCGGTGGCTCGGTGAGCGCGGGGCTGGTGGGCTCCATCGCGAGGGCGACGCCGCGAGGATCGAGACTCGGCGGATGCTCGGCCATGAGCCGATCTTCCAGCGCGATCAACGCCTCGGCGCGGGCCTCGACCGCCATTTGACGTCGGACCACCGCCTCGGCCTCATCGCGCGGCATGTCCCACGGCGGCACGATCTCGGTCACGACCATCACGTGCCAGCCGAACTGGGTGTGCACGGGCGTGGGCACGAGGCCGGGGGCCTCCGCGCCGAAGAGCGCGTCGGCGAAGGGCTGCACCAGCTCGTCGCGCCGCGCCGGGGGCAGGACCTCGACGCGGATGGTGAAGCTGCGCCCCGGATCGTTCTCGTCTTGGTAGCGCTGGGCCGCGGTCGCGGGATCGGCCTCCGCGGCGAGCTCGGTCGCTACTCTGCGCGCGAAGCGCTCGGCGGCGGCCTCGGCCTCGGGGCCCGCGCCCGGATCGGGCGTCGCGAGCACGTGCACCGCGGCCCGCCGCTCGGGCTGGGCGAACATCGCGGCGTCGTGGGTCAGCCGCGCTTCGACGGCCGCACCGTCGATCGACGCGGGCGTGATGCGCTCCTCGATCTCTCGCGCGAGCAGCGCTTGCACGGCGGCCCGTCGCTCGACGTCGCGCACCTCGGGATCGCTGCGATCGATCCCGGCCTCGCCCGCCGCGCGGCTCAGCACCACCTCTTCCTCGAGGCGGGTGAGCGCCTCGCGCGGGCTGAGGCCGGTGCGGCGCACCACGTCCTCGACCTCGCCCACCGTGATCGCGGTGCCATCGACGGTCGCGATGACGGGTCCGTGGGCTTCGCCTTCGTCTTCGATGACGGGCCTCGGCTCGCCGTCCATCGCGCTGGGGGTGCCGCAGCCGAGCAACGAGACCAAGAGCAGCGAGAGGGCGCACGACATCGAGGCGCGCATCACTCGCCCATCGAAGGTCGGAGCAGCGCGACCGCCGCTCGCACCAACGCCATCCCCACGGTGGCCCACAGCATCGCCGCCACGTAGTCGTGTCCCCGCACGTCCAGCACCACGCCGAGGAGCGCGCCCAACCCGACGAGGATCAAAAGGACGCCGAAGCTGTCTCGAAGGACGCGGTTCATCGCAGGGGAAGGGTAGCGAATGGAGCGGGGGATAGGGAGGGTTCGGAGCGGGATGCGCCCTCGCCCTCACCCTCGCCTCCGCGCCGCCATGTTATCAAGGCGCTCCCATGGCCCGACATCTCCTGTCCATCGATCAAGGCACCACCGGCTCGACCGTTCTTCTCGTCGGCGAGGACACCCGAGTGCTGGCCCGCGCGGGCGTCGAGTTCCCTCAGCACTTTCCTCAGCCCGGCTGGGTCGAGCACGAGCCCGAGGAGATCTGGCAGAGCGTCCAGACGGCGATCCGAAAGGCGTACCAGGCCTCGGACAGCAAGCCCGAGGAGTGCGCGGGCATCGGGATCGCCAACCAGCGTGAGACCACCATCGTGTGGGATCGAAAGACGGGCAAGCCCATCCACCGCGCGATCGTCTGGCAGGATCGCCGCACCGCCGAGCGCTGCCGCGAGCTCGAAGCGCAAGGACACCTGCCGCTGGTTCGCGAGCGCAGCGGGCTGGTGCTCGATGCGTACTTCAGCGGCACCAAGATCGCGTGGGTCCTCGATCACGTCGAAGGCGCCCGGGCCCGGGCCGAGCGCGGGGAGCTGGCGTTCGGTACGGTCGACTCGTTCTTGGTGTGGCGCCTCAGCGGCGGTCAGGTGCACGTGACCGACGCGTCGAACGCCTCGCGTACGATGCTCTTCGATCTGCACCGCATGGCGTGGGACGACGAACTCTGCGCCGTCATCGGGGTGCCCAAAGCGGTGCTGCCGGAGGTGCGGGGTTGCTCGGAGGTCTACGCCAAGACCCGTGGTGTGGACGGGTTGCCCGATGGTCTGCCCATCGCAGGCATGGCCGGCGATCAGCAGTCGGCGCTCTTCGGACAGACCTGCTTTTCCGTGGCCGACGCCAAATGCACCTACGGGACCGGCGCGTTTCTCTTGGTGACCACCGGTGAGCGCGCAGTGCCCAGCAAGAACGGCTGCCTCACGACGGTGGCGTGGTTGCTGAACGGCAAGGCGACCTACGCGCTCGAGGGCAGCTCGTTCATCGCGGGCGCGGCGGTGCAGTGGCTCCGCGATGGCCTCGGGTTGGTGCAGCGCTCGGCCGACATCGAGACCTTGGCCACCACGGTAGAGAGCAGCGAGGGCGTGTACTTCGTGCCTGCGCTGTCGGGGCTCGGCGCGCCGTATTGGGATCCGGACGCGCGTGGCACCATCACCGGCCTGACCCGCGGGACCACCGCGGCGCACTTGGCGCGGGCGACGCTCGAGGGGATCGCGTTCTCCGTGGCCGATCTGGCGCGCGCCATGGAGGCCGACATGGGCGGCCGCATCTCGCGCCTGCGGGTCGATGGGGGCGCATCGGAGAACGGTCTCCTCATGCAGTTTCAGAGCGATGTGCTCGACGTGGCGATCGACAGGCCGGCCATGGTGGACACCACCGCGCTCGGCGCGGCGTATCTGGCGGGCTTGGCGGTCGGGGTCTTCGCGGATCTCGACGCCGTGAAGAAGGCGCATCGGGTCGCCCGATCGTTCACCCCGCAGATGAGCGCAGCGGATCGCGAGGCGCGCCTCGACAGCTGGCACGACGCGGTGGGTCGCAGTCGCGGTCGCGCGCGAGCCTGAGCGGATAGGTAGCGAAGCGTCAGCAGTGGTAGCGAACCGTCAGCAGTGGTAGCGAAGCGTCAGTAGTGGAAGAGCGCTGGGCCGCGTGCTCTGGCCCCCGCGAGATCGAGGACCGTGCCGCCGTGGTCGCGCGCGAACGCATCCGCGCGATCTCGTCCATCGATGGGGATGAGGTCCGCGCCCATCGGGCCCATGACATCCGAGCCATCGACGTAGAAGAGACCCTCGATGTCGTGGTGGGTGCGGCCGTAGTACTCGGTCACCCAGGGGCCGCTCGCGCCGGCGCCGTCGCCCGCGAGCCAGGCGAAGAGGCACTTGGGGGTGTCGAATTGCACGTCGTGTCCCGCATGGGTGGCGCCCGAGGTGAGCCAGTCGCTCCCGATGTGCATGCCGCAGTGGGCGCAGCGATTGGTGGGCTGCGCGGCGGCCTCCTCGCGGCCGGCGCCGCAGGCCACGAGGAAGAGGGTACCGAGCGCGAAGCTACGTCGATTCATGCGAACCCGTCCTAGCATTCGATGCGACCAGTGCGATGCGACCAACGGTCGCAGGCCGCGCATCGCGAGACCTCAAAAGCGCCCGATGAGGACGTGGGTGCTCGAGGCGCCGTCGGCTCCGGTGCGCCCGCCGATCAGGTAGACGATGACGTCATCCTGCACCATCGCTGCGTTCGCGAGCGGCATCGACAGGCGAGCGTCGGCCACGTCCTCGAAGGTCCCGATGGAGCCGTCGGACGCGACGTCCGCGCGGCGAACCCGGTCGGTGATCGAGGTGCCCTCGACGCCACCGAGGATGTAGAGCTGATCATCCACGATAACCGACGCGTGGCCGTGCGGTGCATCGGGCAGCGTGCCGACGGTCTCCCAGCCATCGACTTTGTCCTCGCCATCGCGGGTGGTGCGTAGGATGTCGAGGGTCGCGCCGTCGTCGTTGTGCCCGCCGATTATGTAGAGGTCGGGGTTCATGCCCGAGCGATCGCGTCGCACCCAGCTGTGATCAGCGCGCGGCGCGGGCAGCGCAGGGCCTTCGGTGAACATGGGCACTTCCACGCCGAGGTAGATCTCCGCGAACTGCACCCGGGCCGTGAAGCCGGTCGTCGTGAGCCCGCCCACCAGCGCGAGCGCGTGGGGATCGAACGGCATGAACGCGCTCTGCCACTGGCCTTCGCCCACGGTGATGCGCGGCGAGAACGCGCCCCAAGGGGTATCGAGCGATCCATCGCTGTCGACGTAGCTCGCCAGGACCACCGTCACGTCTTGGGTGCCGGTATGACCGCCCGCGACGGCGAAGCCCTGCCTCAGATCTTCGCCGGTCAGTCGCAGAATCCCATGCTGGGAGACCGGGATCGGGCTCGCCTCGCGCGCCACACCGCCGACGTCCATCCACGTGCCAAGCGACCCATCGAGGTTCACCTCGGCCCGGTAGACCCGGTTCGAGATGGTGCCGATGGCGTCGGCCGCGGTGGTCGCGCCGCCCACCACGAAGATCCATCGGGTGCTCTCGTCGGTGAGGAGGATGGCCGCGCCGTAGGCCAGCTCGGCGGGCAGCGGCGCGCTCTCGGTCCAGGCGATCACAGGCGGGGGTCCGGCGTCTTCTACGATGGGCGCGTCGAGCTCGGCGCCTCCGTCGATCATCGGCGCGGGATCCGAGCAGGCAGTGAGCACGGTGATCAGGGCGAGGAGCGAAGCGATGCGCGGCATGGGCGCAACTCTGGGCGAAAGCGCCAGAGGATGCACGCGGGCTCAGGCGGAGGAATGGGGCGAGGGGTGGGCGCTCGGCCCGAGGAAGCGTCCGATCTCCTCGAGCGCGTCGAGAGCGACCTGCTTGTCTTCGTTGAAGAAGCCGTGCGGCGCGTCTGGGTAGATCACCAGCTCGGTCGGCAACCCTAGCGAGTGTCGATGGGCTGCGAGGCGCTCCGCCTGGCTATGCGGCACCAGACCATCCGCGGTCCCGTGAATAAGCAGCGTGGGCGCCGCGGGCTGCGCTGCCCCGCGCGGCGAGCGCTGGGCCCAGCGCGTGCGATCGCTCGAACGAAACACCAAGCGCGGGATCAACGCAGCCAACGGCCCATTCAGGTGATCGAGTTCGTAGAGCCCAAAGCACGACACCACGCGATGCACGGGCAGGCGCGCCGCCGTGAGCAACGCCAGCGTGGCGCCGGCAGAGAGCCCCATGATCGAGACCCGCGAAGGATCGAGCCCTCGCTTCACGGTGCGCTCGCGCCAATGTTCGAGCGCGAGGCCCACGTCTTCCAGTGACTCGTCGAGCCGGCCGCCGCGAAAGATCATCCGGTAGTCCACGCTGCACACGGCGACCCCGCGATCGACGAGGCTGCTGGCGATCCTCCGCATGGGCTTCATGTCGCGCGCGCCGATGGTGAAGGCGCCGCCGTGGACCAAGACCACCGAGTCCCCAGTGGGTCGCTCGGGCAGGTACACGTCGTAGTGAGGCTCGATGCCCCGTAGTCGCTCAGCTCGGTAACGAACCTTCGGCTCGGTGGGCGGTCGCTCGCCCGGGATCGAGCCGCGCAGGGTCCACAGCGCATGGAGAAGGGCCCGGTAGCGGAGTCGTTCGCTCACGAGGGCGACTCTACGCGAGGTGTAAGCCGGGCGCTTCAGGCCCGTTCCTTCGCTCATGAGGTTCTTCATACGTATTGGTTGGTTGCCTTGGGTGGTGTTGTGGCTCGGTTGTTCCTCGGGGGACTTCGATGCGCCGAGCGGCCGTGAAGAGGTGGTCCACTGGAGCACGTCGATCGAGACCGAAGATCCCCGCGCGACGGCGAGGGCGCTCCGCACCTTCACCGGCGAGCTAGGCGGCTACGTGAGCGCGAGTGAAGAGGGCTCCGACTGGGTGGGCCTACGCCTGCGGGTGCCGAGCACCGAGCTCGCCTCGCTGCGGGTTCGGCTCACCGACATGGATCCCGAGCTGCACCTGGCCGAGCAGGCCGAAGACGTGACCGAGGCGCACGGCGATCTGAGCGCGCGACTGCGCAACCAGCGGGCCACCGAGGTACGGCTGCTCACGCTGCTGGAGGCACGGACGGCGACGTTGGCCGATGTGCTCGCCGCCGAGCGCGAGCTCGCGCGGGTGCGCGAGCAGATCGAGACCCTCGAGACCGAGCGCGCGTTGGTCCATCGCGTCGCGTTCGCGGACGTGGACCTGACGGTGCGGCAACGCTCGCCCAGTCTCGCCGAGGCGCCGCTCGCTGCGTTCGTCTCGGCGTTCAGTGCGGGCGCGACCGCGGCACTTCAGATCGTGCTCGGCACCACGGTGGTCTTGAGCGCGATGCTACCCAGCCTGACGTTGCTCGCCGGGCTCGGGCTGGTCACGCGAATGCTCTACCGAAGGGTCTGGCGACGGGAGCTTTGATTTCCCAAGGGGCCGTGCTCCGTTCGACGCTACCCACGGCAGAGGCTACACGCCGCGCGCCATGGGTCCGGCGCGCTGGCTCTTCCTCTTTCTACTCGCGATGCCCGCGAGCGCAGCCGCCGATCCGCCCCATCTGACCGCGAGCCAAGTGGTGGGCGCGCCGATGGTGATCGACGGTGTGCTCGACGAGCCCGGCTGGATCGACGCGGAGGTGGGGAGTCACTTCGTCGAGCGCACCCCGCATCCGGGCGATGCGCCGCCCGTGGCCACCTTGGTGCGGGTGCTCTTCGATGAGGACGCGCTCTACGTGTCGGTGCAGGCGATGCTGGCGCCTGGCGAGAGCCCGCGCGCGCTGGTGATGACCCGAGACTCGTCGTCGATCTGGAACGACGACGCCATCAGCTTGAAGATCGATGCCCGACGGGATCTCCGCACCACGTTGGGCTTCGTGGTCTCCGCATCCGGCGCGCAGATGGACTACCTCGCGCTCGACAACGGGCGGGTACTGCGTCGGGAGTACGACGCTCTCTGGGAGAGCGCGGTGCGCATCGAGGCGGACCGGTGGATCGTCGAGGTGCGGATACCCGTGGTGTCGCTCGGGCTCTCGGACGAAGACGGCGCGCGCAGCATCGGTCTGAACGTGAGCCGAGATCACGCGAGCCGCGCGGCGACCTACGACTGGGCCCCCGTCCGCCCCGAGTTCGGCGCGTTCTCGGCGCTTCACTACGGGGTGATCGATGGCCTCACCATCGGGGCCCACGGCGCGCCACTCGCCACCACGATCTACTCACTCGGCGAGTACCGCAGTCACAGCGATGACGGAACCGAGCACGCGATCCGGGGCTCGGCGGGGCTGGACTCCCTACTTCGGGTCGGCGGCGACACCTGGGCCGAGGTCACGGTGCTCACCGACTTCTCGCAGGTCGACCTCGACGATGCGCTGGTGAACCTGGATAGGTTTCCGCTCTTCTATCCCGAGCGTCGAGCGTTCTTCCTGAACGGCCTCGATGTCCTGGACTTCGGGATAGCCGGCCTCCTTCAGCCCTTCTACTCGCGGCGCATCGGATTGGATTCGAGTGGGCGCGGAGTGCCCGTCCTCGGTGGTCTCAAGATCTATGGACGCGAGGGCGACTTCTCGTTCGCGCTGCTCGACGTCGTCACCGACGAGACCGCGAGTCAGCCGGCGGTGCAGAACCTCGCGACGCGCGCGCGCCTCTCGCTCGGAGGTCCCTCGTACGTCGGGGTCCTCGCGCTCGGTCGCACTCCCTTTCACTGGAACGGCGCGCCGGTCGAAGAAGACGCCGCGCACGGCACCACCGGGATCGACGCGCTGTTGCGCTTCGGTGACGGAGACAGATTCCAGCTCTACGCGTTCGGTGCCGCGACGGCCCGAGGCGCACGCATCGTGAACGACGAACTCGATCCCGCCTCGAGCAGCGGCGCCGCGGGGCTGACGCTGGGCTACCTCGGAGAGAACCTGCAGCCCCATCTGAGCGCGACGTGGGTGGATCACGACTTCGACGCGCAGCTCGGCTTCGTGCGCCGCACCGGCGCGGCGCGCCTACGCGTGGACGCGCCCTTCTTGGTGAGGCCAGGCGGCGCGGTGCGGCGCCTCCAGCTCAACGTGAACGGTGAGCTCCAGAGCACCGACGACTTCGCCCAGCTCCTCTATGTGCGCGGTGAAGTGGATCTGATAGCCGAGCTCCAAGGCGGCTGGGAACTCGGTGCCGGCGCCGACTACATCGAAGACTTCGTGGCCGCCGACTTCGAGGTGCAGCGCGGCCACCCCGTGCGCGCGGGCGTCTACGAGGGCGTGCGCTTGGACGCGTGGCTCTGGGCACCCGGGCAATCGAATCCCCGCATCGGACTCTATTACTCGGTGCGCAACGGCTACTTCGGGGGCGAGATCCACAACCCCTATGCCGAACTCGAGGTCGCGCTCGGTCCGCACTTCACTACCGAGCTCAGCGCCGACGTCTACTACGCGACACTCCCGGACCAAGATCCGTTCTGGACCTACGGCATCAACGCACTCCTGCGCTTCACCCCGAGCACGGCAGTGCAGCTCGACGTCATCGGGCGCCTCGATGGAGGCAACGAGCGAGGCACCGCGATGGCCCGCCTGCGTTGGCGGTACTTGCCCGGCAGCGATCTCTACGTGGTGTGGCGCGAAGATCTGAGCTGGCTGATGGGCGAGGTGATCACCGAGCGCACGGTCACCATCAAGACGACGTTCCGATTCGATCTGCTCGTGTAGGGCTGCATGGGCCCTCTGTCTTGGCCGACGGCCTATCTTCCGCGTCGGTCAGTCGATGCCTTGGTGTCCTGCGGACGCCGATCTCCCGCTTCACAGGTGGTGATTGGTTTGGCGACCCAGACGCCTCCTTGCTCGCCGGGGAGCTGGGGCCGAACGCATGACCGTCTGTGGTGCACGACGTCGAACATGTCAGCTGGGTCTGCCAGCTTCGGTTTCGGTGCTGGCGCTCCGCGGGGACTACTCTTGTGGCGATTGCCCTGCTCGTTCTAGAGACATCCACGTTCGTGTCGAATCGGGGGGTCACTCCAACGCGACGACGTCGAGATGATCCGAGAGTGCGGCGAGTGGCAAGCCGATCGCCAGCGCGAGCAGCAGCGCGATCGGCGCACCGAGCACCAGATAGAAGGTCCCGGATCCTCCGGCGAAGAGCTCGCCCACCAGCCCACCAGCGGCGAAGCCCACTGCCGTGGCGAGGAACAGCGAGAACGTCACCCAGCCGGCGGTCCGCACATCTCCCCGGCTCTCGTAGCTGACGCTCAGATTCAAGCCCTCGCCCACCTCGAAGCGACGATGGCGTGGCCTGCGCGGGCGGCCCTCGTTCACGCCGACGCGTACGTCGATGAGCTCGCCCTCGACGTACGTCGTACATGGCAGTTCGCAGCTCGGGCCCGGCGCACCATCCACCGTGAGTGAGAGCGTCAACCGCTCCGTCGCCGCCGTTTCAGCGCGCACCGAGGACGGCCTTCGGGGCGACGCCAGCGCCATCCGCCCGCCGCGCACCACCTCGCGAACGTGGGCGGCTTCGATGCGGAGCACCTCGCCCTCGGCGGTCTGAATCGTGACGTGATCACCGACGATCCATTCGTGGATCTCACCGCGTACGAACCCGCCGTCGTCGAGTTCGACGGTGTCCTGCGCGCTCGCGACGCACACCAGCAGCAAGGCGAACCACGAGATACCCATCATCGTGGGGACGGTACCAGAGCGTGGTCCAGCTTCCAAGGACCGACTCGGTCGTGCCCGACCTCTCGAAAGCTCAGTAGGAGTAGGGGGTCTTCTTCCAGTCGGCGGGGCGCTTCTCGAGGAACGCGTCGCGTCCCTCCTGGGCTTCGTCCGTTCCGTACGCCAGGCGCGTGGCCTCGCCCGCGAAGATCTGCTGGCCGACCATCCCGTCGTCGATCGCGTTGAACGCGAACTTCAGCATGCGCTGCGCGGTCGGGCTCTTGGCGCAGATCATCTTGGCCCATTCGAGCGCGACCCTCTCCAGCTCGGCGTGGGGGACGACTCGGTTCACCGCGCCGATGCGCTGGGCATCTTCGGCCGACCAAGTCTCGCCGAGGAAGAAGATCTCCCGGGCGAACTTCTGACCCACCTGACGCGCCAAGTACGCGGAGCCGTAGCCGCCGTCGAAGCTCGCGACGTCCGCGTCGGTCTGCTTGAAATGCGCGTGCTCCTTGCTCGCGAGGCTCAGGTCACACACGACGTGCAGCGAGTGACCGCCGCCCGCGGCCCAGCCGTTCACCACCGCGATCACCACCTTCGGCATGAAGCGAATGAGCCGCTGCACCTCGAGGATGTGCAGGCGCCCGGCGCGCGCGGGATCGACGCTCGCCGATGTCTCCCCCTCCGCGTACTTATATCCGTCCTTGCCCCGGATCCGCTGATCGCCGCCCGAGCAGAATGCGCGCCCGCCGTCCTTGGCAGACGGTCCATTGCCGGTGATGAGCACGCAGCCGACGTCGCTCGACATGCGCGCGTGATCGAGCGCCCTGTAGAGTTCGTCGACGGTGTGCGGGCGGAACGCGTTGCGTACCTCGGGGCGGTGAAACGCGATGCGCACAGCGCCGACGTCGATGGCCCGGTGATACGTGATGTCGGTGAAGTCGAAGCCCGGGACTTCACGCCACGCGGCAGGATCGAAGAGCTCGGAGACGGGATGTTCGCTCATGGGCGCGCCTTGTAGCACCGTCGCGGTGAGGCCATTGGACGCCCGGGTGAAGAGCGCGGCGCCCAGCGCCTCTTCGAGCGCCTCGATCTGCCTTCGGATGGTGGGCTGCGCCAGGCCCAGCTGCCGCGACGCGCCCGACAGGCTGCCGGTCTGCCGATAAAAACGTCGCGTAGTGGTCCCAGGTGGCTCCGGGAACCCGGCTGGACTCGCTCATCAAATGATGATGATCGATTGAACGAACTTGGACAATGTTCACCAGCGGCATGCGAGGCCACGCTTTCTCCATCGGCCCGCACGGAAGCGAGCCCACCGAGGAGAGAGACATGAGCACCATCGCCCTGACTGCCACCGAGACCATCGAGACCACCCGCTCCGAGACCATCGAGACCACCGGCGCCGTCAGCGGTACGCCGCGCTTGCTGCTGCGCCTCGAGGGCGCCGCGCTGCTCACGCTCGGCGCCTGGGCCTACGGACACTTCGCGCTCGCGGGCTGGGGCTTCTTCGCCGCGCTCTTCTTGGTACCGGACGCTGCGTTCCTGGGCTACCTCGCGGGCCCGAGGCTCGGGGCCGCTGCGTACAACGCGACCCACAGCTTGCTGGGCCCGCGGTGCTGGGCGCCATCGCCGTCGGGTTCGGCGCGCCCACCCTCGGCGCCGTCGCGCTGGTGTGGACCGCGCACGTCGGCTTCGATCGGATGATGGGCTACGGCCTCAAGTACGGCTCGGCGTTCGGCGCGACCCACTTGGGGAAGATCGGCGGGCGCGCGAAGTGACTGCGCACCGAAACCTCACCTCGCGCCGAGGTAGTCCGCGATGCGCTCGCGCTCCTCGCGGCTCAACGCCAGGCCGAATCGGTGGCCTGCATGCGTGCTCTCGGTGAGGCCGAGCACCGCGCTCAGGTCGGCGGCGCTCCCGTCGTGAAAGAGCCCGCGTCGTTCCGCGACACCGAGGAGAGAAGGCGCGCGGTAGGCCCCGGTCCCTCGCTGCCCTCCCGTGGTGGCCACGGCGTCGGTGCCCACCACATCGACCGACACCGGCGGACCCGACAGCGCTTCGCCTCGATGACAGCCGCCGCAGGTGTCGCTGAAGAGCGCGGCGCCTTCGTGGCTCGAGTCGGGCCGAGGCAAGGCGTTACCCTCGGCCTCCAAGAAGAGCGCGATCGCCGCGACCACGTCGCGCTCGGGGCGGAAGTTCTCGGACAGCTGGCTGATCATCAATGTCTCGATACGCACCATCCGAGCGATGCGGCTGTTGAAGAGGTTGCCCGTGTGTTGAAGGCGCGATTGGTAGGCTATCGGCCGCAGGTCCGCGGGGCGGATGGGGTTGGCAATCCCGTCACTGGTGACGTCCACCGAGCCGATGGGCCACTCGCGGTGACCGAGGAGACTGCCCAGATCGATCCGCTCGCTGGGCACCCCGAGCACCTCCACTCCGTCGATCTCTCTCGCGTGACAACCCGCGCAGGTGAGGGACACGGTCCAGCCGGTGCTCGTCTCTACCTCGATGACCCCTCGCACCAGGCCGTCGTCCTCGACCGTGAATCCCATGCGCTCGGCCGTAGTCCTGTCTCGCAATGGTGAGAGGCCGAGATCGATCTGGATGGGATACCGAGTGAAGGCACGCTCACCCGCGGCGACGTAGCCCGGGATGTCGTCCGTCTCGAGGCGCATCACCGGTCCTTGGTCCAGCGCCGCGTCGCTCGCGCTCCCACCGCGCACCCTCAGCCTCCGGACGGGACGAGAGAACACGGGCAGCGAATCCCAGTCTCCCGTCGAGCCGTCGCCCAACGCGTAGTGGGCAGTGCGAAGCGTGCCATAGGGGGTGTCTGCGGCCGCGACGCTGGCTTCCATTGCTGCGCGCCGAGCGCAGGTCTCCGCTTCATAGGTGTGCGCCGCTTCGAGCGGAGCGCTGGGCTCGGCGCAGGGATGGACGCACGACGCGACGAACGGGGCGCACCAGACAACGAACAGCGAGGCCGTGATTCGATGAACGAACGCTCGCTCGATCAGCCCGCGCATTCGTCGGTAGAGCACGCCCAGTGCCCCGAGGGCTCGTCGAACGCGCAGTAGCCCAGCGCGCAGTCGCTGTCGGTGGTGCACGCGTCGGCCGCGCGATGGCAGCGGTAGGCCCTGAAGTTGGAGTAGTGACCACAGCTGCCCAGCGTGGGTGAGCACGCAAAGTCGCCCGGGCAGTCCGCATCGACTCGGCACTCGGCCGAGATGCACACGTTGCCGCCACCGGTGCCGCTGGAGGCGCCGTCGCAGAGGCAGAGCTCGTCGTTCTCGCAGTCACCGTCGACGAAGCAAGCGTCGTAGTCGCAATACGGGCCGCCGCGCCCGAAGACGCAGCGACCGTTGTTCCCCGCGGTGCAGTCGGCGTCGGTGTCGCAGACGCTCTTGGAGCCACCTCCGCCGGTTCCCGGTGGGCGGCAGGGACTTCACTGGATGGCGACCGGTCGGGTGGGGTCGGCGGGCAGGTCCATGCACATCCCGGCGTCGGCACGCGGCGCGTCAGGAGGGCTGGTGTCGCGCAGGGCCGCGTCGTTCATCGCCCCATCGAGCGTTGACGCATCTACGCCGCCGCCATCGAACGCGCCGCCATCGACGCCACCTCCATCGACGGTGGGGGCGTCGGTGCCCGCATCATCGGGATCGCTCGGGGTGCTGCAAGAGCACCCGACGGCGAGCAGGGGGATTGCGAAAGACAGCAGGCAAAGGCGTGTTGAAGAGAGCATCCGCGCAGGATGACCGGTCGCGCGTCAGGTCACAACGACCTGCTTCCAACACGACCTGCTTCCGACACGACCTGCTTGCAACACGAGGCGCAGAGCACGCGAGAACAGTGATCGCGAGGTCCGTGCCCGAGATCAGCGCCGAGGGCGGCGGAAGGGAATGACATTGTTCGGCAGCGCCCGGGGCTTGTGGAGCACCCCGAGATCGGTGATGAGCACCACGGGCGCTCCCTGCGCGTCGAGCCCCCAGTACGACGCGAAGCGGCCCACCGAGCCGGTACCGAATGCCACCAGGTTGCCCGCGCCTTGGAGATCCACCACCGCATGGGGGCGCTCGAGGTAGCCCGCCTCGACCAAACGGCGCGAGAGGCTCGGGGCCTTCAGCGTCGAGAGCGCGTGCAGCCCCGCGACATCGAAGAACGCGGCGGTGGTGGCGCCCACATCGAAACCCACACCGAGGCGCGGGGCCTCTTGGAGGGCGAACGGGTGGGGGATGTGCGCCTGCCCGCGCAAGCGTGCTGCCTCCCAGTGCACCACCTCGCCCTCGCCGACCAACACCCCGACGTACGCCGCGTCGCCGCCGAGCGCGCCGAGACGGACCGCGTAGATCCCTGGTCGCACGCTTCGCTCGAAAGGCCTGGCCTGGCCGAGGTGGCACAGCGGATCACACGCGACGAGCTGACCCGTCGGCAGGACCAATCGTCCCAGCAAGAACTCGTTCGGCTCGCTCGGCCACCGCTCGATCGAGCGATCCGCGCGGTGATCGCCGGGATCGACACGCAGCGGGTGGGAGTCATGAAAAGGGAGCGGGGGACAGAGCCGCGGCACGGCCCCTTCATACGTCGCCCGCTGCGGCCGTCTCCCTTGGATTCTCATCGCTTGCGCTGTAGCCCGCGGCCATCGACCCTACGGCCATGGAGCGACCCCGCCTCCTCGTCCTCGAGGACGGGACCGAGTACCAGGAATTCGCGCGGATGTTCCTCGCGGATCGATGGGAGGTGGTTCCTGCGCGCTCGGCGGACCAAGCGCTCGAGGTGCTGAAGGAGGCGCCCGTGGGCGCGATGCTCCTCGATCTGCGCTTCGAGCGGGCCCAGCCCGAGGATCTCACCGGCGACGTGACCGCAGTGGCCCAGCGCATGTTCGGCGGCGACATCCAGCGCGCGCTGCGTTGGCTCAAGGACCAGCAGGGCACCCTCATCCTGAAGGTGCTGCGCGAAGCGGGTCACCATCAGCGCGCGGTCTTCGTCCACGACTTCGCTGAGGATCGGCTCGCCAACCTGCGGCGCCTCTATGGGGACGTGCACAGCGTGCCGGGCTTCGACGCGGTGGCGATAGGCGAGGCCCTGACCGCATGACCGAGCCGCGAACGAAACACCTCCCCCACGACTCGATGCACGACGCGATGCACGACTCGATGCACGACCTCATCCACGACCTCATCCACGACGTGGCCAAGTACCTCACCCGCGTCGCGCGGAACCTGCCGAAGGACGGGCCCATCCCCGAGGTACTCGGCGCGATGCTCGTCAAGGATCTCTACGAGACCCACCGCCAACGGCCCGCGAGCGCGCGCTTCGACGAGCTCGCGCATGCCATCGAGGATCCGGCGCTGCGTGCGGGTCTGCGCGCGCACCTGACCGAGATCGACGCGCTCGAGCAGGGCGTGCGGAGCGGCGATGCGCCCTCGATGCGTCGCGCCGCCGAGCTCGCGCTGATCTTCGATCGCGAGCTTCGGGCATTCGTCGAAGCGAGCGCGGGCGGATGAGCAAGAAGCCCAAGCTCTTGGTGGTCGACGATCAAGACCGCTACATCGAGCTCGCCCACGCGCTCCTGCGCGACTACGACTATGCGACGCGCTGCACGCTGCCCGGGCCCTGCTGGACCTGCAGCGAACGTCCCGGTTGCACCCTGACCCACGCGCACGACGCGGCCGAGGCGGACGAGGCGCTGAGCCGGCACCCCGACGTGGATGTGGTTCTCCTGGATGTGACCTTCGACGTCCCCGAGGCGCGTCTGGTGCCCGCGCGCGCCGAGCCCGGCAAAGCCCCGCCGACCTTGGCGCAGCGCCAACGCTTGCAAGGCCTCGACATCCTCGCGCACCTGCGTCGCGCGCGCGGGGATCTGCCGGTGGTGTTGATGACCAGCGAGCGCGAGCTTGGCTACGAGGGCGCGGCGCGGCGCCTGGATGCCGACGAGTTCGCGACGCTCGCGGGCGAGGCCGCGTTCGACGCTCGCGCGCTCTCGCTCCTGGTCGAGCGGGTGCTCGCGCGCCATCACGACTCACCCGAGGCGGGCGGGTACACCTGGGGCGAGTCGGCGGCGATGGCCCGCTTGCGACGCGACGCGACGGCGCTCGCGCGCACCTCGCTGCCGATGCTGATCCTCGGCGAGCCTGGCACGGGCAAGAGCGCCCTGGCCGAGCGGGTGGTGCACCCTGCGACGAATCGAAAGGGGCCCTTCGTCGCGGTCGATCTCTCCTCGATCCCCGAATCGCTCGCGGCGGCCGAGCTCTTCGGCACGGCGCGCGGCGCGTTCAGCGGTGCGGTCGACAGGCGAGGGCGCTTTGAGGAGGCCGGTGGGGGCACGCTGTTCTTGGACGAGGTGGGCAATCTGCCGCCCGAAGCCCAGCGCATGCTGCTGCTCGCGCTCCAAGACCGGCGCATCACCCGCCTGGGGGAGAGCTCCCCGCGCTCCGTCGACGTGAAGCTCATCGCGGCGACCAACGCCGATCTGGGCGCCAAAGTTCGCGACGGATCGTTCCGCGCCGATCTCCTCGCGCGCCTCAACCCCGCGGCGCGATTGGTGCTGCCGCCGCTCCGCGAGCGCGCCGCCGACATCGATGAGCTGCTCACGGGCTTTGTGCGCAAGAAGCTGGCGCACGGCCCCGATCGGACGTTGCTCGCCGAGTACCTCGAGGCGATAGGCGAAGACGGCAGCCCGCATGCGGAGCTCTCGCTCGGCCCCTCGTCGCGCCGCAACACGCGGGGCATCGAGTTCGTGCTCGATCGACCGAGCGTGACCGCGGTGCGACGTCACGGCTGGCCCGGCAACGTGCGCGAGCTCGAACTCTTCATCGCGAACGCCATCGTGTTCGCGCTCTCGGACGCGTTGAGCGCAGCGCGCGAAGGCAGGGCACAGAAGGGCGCGCGCACCATCCCCGTGCCCGGTCGCCTGGTGCAAGAGCTGCTCGCCGGACAAGAGCTCGGCGTGATCGATGCGTCGGCGCACGGTGAGGGGACGCTCCTGCTCACTCCGCGCCGCGGCGCGAGTCTGCACGCGGTGGCGAGCGATCTGGAGCGTCAGCTCTACGAGCACCTCTTCAAGGAGACTGGCGGCGACTTCGATCGCATGGCCGGATCGCTCTTCGAGAAGCCCGATCTCCAGAGTGGGCGCAAGGTCCGACTCCGGTTCAATCAGCTGGGCCTGCGGGCGAGGGCCCGCCCCACCCGCAAGAAGTCGTCCTGAGCCTCCGCACGAGCATCGTATCGACCGAGCCAGTCCGCGCGCAGCTGCTAGGGTCCCCGGATGGATCTCTCGCACCTCGGCTTGATCGGCAATTGTCAGCTCTCCGCGCTCGTTCGCCGCGACGGCGCGGTCGTGTGGTGCTCGATGCCGCGCTTCGACTCCGAGCCGGTCTTCGGCGCGCTCCTCGATCCCGAAGGCGGGACGTTCAGCATCGGCTGCGCGGACGGACGCGAGGGCACCCAGCGCTACCTGCCGAACACCAACGTGCTCGAGACGACCTTCACCACCGAGGACGGCAGCTTCCGGGTGCTCGACTTCATGCCTCGCTTCGTGATGAACGAGCGCACCTTCCGCCCCACCAAGCTCATCCGGATCGTCGAGCCCATCTCGGGCACGCCCCGGATCAAAGTGCGATGCGAGCCGGTGCTCGGCTGGTCCAAGTCGCGCCCTCGGCAAGAGCAGGGCTCGCACCACCTGCAGTTCCTGGGCTACCCGGGCGAGCTGCGGCTCACCACCAATGCGTCCCTCACCTACCTCGAGAGCGAGTCGTTCGCGCTCACCAGCTCCAAGCACTTCGTCCTGTCGTGGGGCGCGCCGGTGGAGGAGCCGCTCGAGCCGCTCTGTGACCGCTTCTTCCGAGAGACCGTCCGCTATTGGCAGCGCTGGGTGAAGCACTGCGACATTCCCCAGCACTTTCAGGAGCAGGTGATCCGCTCCGCGCTGGCGCTCAAGCTCCACTGCTTCGAGGACACGGGCGCCATCGTCGCGGCCCACACCACCTCGATTCCCGAGTCCCCAGGTTCGGGTCGAACATGGGATTACCGCTACTGCTGGCTTCGCGATGCGTACTACGCGCTCGATGCGTTTCGCCTGCTGGGTCATTTCGAAGAGCGCGAGCAATTCTTGGAGTTCCTCCTGAACGTGGCGGGCAGCGCGGAAGAGCTGGAGTTGGCACCGCTCTACCGGATCGACGGCAAGAGTGATCTTTCGGAGTCGATCCTGCCGCACTGGGCGGGCTACGAGGGGAATGGCCCGGTGCGGGTCGGCAACGGCGCCGCGCTGCACCAACAGTTCGACGTGTTCGGGGAGACCGTGCTCGCGCTGACGCCCATGTTCCTCGACGCCCGGTTTCGCGAGCAGGTTACGGCGCCGGTGTTGGATCTGGTGACCCGCCTGTCCCGCAAGGCGATCTCGGTGGCGGGCAAGCCCGACGCGGGCATCTGGGAGTACCGCACCGAGTGGCGCCCCCAGACGTTCAGCTCGCTCATGTGCTGGGCCGCCGCCGATCGCATGAGCCACATCGCCAGACGCCATCAGCCGTCCCTCGAGGGGGAGTTTCGGGACGCAGCGGCCGCGATCAAAGCCGAGGTGATGGCGCAGGCCGTGGATCCCAAGCGCGCGACGCTGGTCGCCGACTACGGTGGTAAAGAGGTCGACGCGGCGCTCCTTCAGGCGGTGACGCTCGGCTTGGTGCACGGCAGTGATCCGTACGCAGCCGGGACCATCGCCGCGGTGCGCGCGGATCTCGAGTTGGGGGGCCTCTTGCGGCGCTACCGCATCGACGATGGGTTCGGCACGCCGGAAGTCGCGTTCATCCTCTGCACCTTCTGGTGCGTCGAGGCCCTCGCGCGCTTGGGCAGAGTCCAAGAGGGACGCGCGATGCTCGAGCACCTCTTGGCCACCATCGAGGCTCCGCTCGGTCTCATCGCGGAGGACGTGAACGCGAGCACCCGCCGCATGTGGGGCAACTACCCGCAGGCCTACTCCCACGTGGGACTGATCCACGCGGCCTTCGCGGTCTCGCCGCGCTTCTGGGATCACGGCACATGAGCGCACCTCTCGCGGAGAACCCGCTCGCGAGCGACCCTCGTGGCACCCCGCCCCCCGGCTCTTGGGCGCCGCTTCGACGCATCGCGCGCCTGACGCTGCGGCCGCTCGAGAAGTTCCTTCGCATCCAGGCGGCCAGCGGCATCATCCTCTTGATCGCCACCGCCGTCGCGTTGATCTGGGCCAACTCCCCCTGGGTCGACTCGTATCACGCGCTCTTTGATCTCCCCGTGGGGATCCGCTTCGGCGCCTTTTCGTTCGAGCGACCGCTGGAGTGGGTGGTGAACGATGGCCTGATGGCGATCTTCTTCTTCGTGGTGGGCATGGAGATCCGCCGCGAGATCGATCACGGCGAGCTGTCCGAGCTGCGCCGCGCGGCGCTGCCGCTTGCGTGTGCGCTCGGCGGGATGGTCGCGCCGGCGGCGCTCTACTTGAGCATCGCGCACACGCCCGCGGCCCAGCCTGGTTGGGGCGCGCCCATGGCCACCGACATCGCGTTCGCGCTGGGCATCCTCGCGCTCTTGGGCAACCGGGTCCCAGCCGCGCTGAGAGTGCTCTTGCTGGCGCTCGCGGTGATCGACGATCTCGGGGCCATCGTGGTGATCGCGATCTTCTACTCGTCGGGGATCTCCCTGGTTGGCGTCGCCATCGCAGCGGGTGGCGTGGCGGTCGTGCTCGTGTTCAAGGTCTTCGGGGTGCGCAACAAGCTCGCGTACGTCGTCCCGGGGATCGTGGTGTGGGCCGGCGTGTACGCGGCGGGCGTGCATCCGACCATCGCGGGGGTGATCGTCGGGATGATGACGCCGGTCACCGCGTGGCGCGGGCCCGAGGGCTTCTTGCGCGACGCATCCGATGCGATGGCGCGTTTGACGCCCCGTGCTGGAGGTCTCTTGCCTCACGAGCTGCATGCGCATCTCAACACCATCGAGGTGGCCCGGCGCGAGGCGATCTCGCCTGCCGAGAGTCTGATCGAGGGACTTCATCCCTGGGTGGCGTTCGGGATCATGCCGGTGTTCGCGCTGGCGAATGCGGGCGTGGAGCTGGGAGATCTCTCGATCGAAGGCGATGGTCTGTTGGTCGCGCTGGGCACCACGGTGGGCCTCTTGCTGGGCAAGCCACTCGGCGTGCTGTTGGCCGGCGGCATCGCGGTCAAGACCGGGATAGCGACGCTGCCGAAGGGTCTCAGCGCGAGACACATGCTCGTGCTCGGCGTGGTCGCGGGCATCGGCTTCACCATGGCGCTCTTCATCGCAAGCCTCGCCTTCGAGGAGTCCCACATGCTCGGCGCCGCGAAGCTCGGTGTGATGATCGCATCGGGCCTCGCGATGATCGTCGGCCTGGCGTTGGGCCGCGCGCTCCTGCCGATCTGCGATCCCGAATCCGCGAGCACGGCCGACGAAGCGGAGGCTTCTACCGAGCTCTAGGTCGCACCGCGCGCTCCCGGATCCGAGGGAGTGCTACTCTGGCCGGCGTGTTCATCCGCGACGTGGCCGAGGCGCTCGATGCACACAGCGTTCGCTACGCCGTGGTGGGTGGGGTCGCTGTGAATCTCCATGGCATTCGACGGTGAGCCGACGGACGGCGAGCCGCGCGACGAATCGGCGAGCGACCACGACGCCGAGCGTCAGCGGACCGTGCGCAGCGCGGCTTCGAGATACGGGCGATCGACGGGGCCCGAGCCCCGCAGCGCGCGTTCGTAGTACTCGCGGGCGTGCGGGCGGTCGCTCCGCGCCACCATCACGTCGCCGTAAGCAGTGAGCGCCGCGGCGTTGTCGGGCATGCGCTCCAGCAGCCGATCGAGAAATCCACTCGCGAGCACGTCGCGGTGTCGCTCGAGCGCCAGGCGTGCCGCACGCAGCAGCCCCTCGGGGTTTCGGGGATCGAGCTCGCTCGCATGGCGGTAGGTGGTGAACGCCTCCTCCTCGCGATCGGTGTGGGCCAGCACATCACCCATCGCGAGCGTCGCGGTGGCGTCGTTGCTGACCAGCTCGATCGCGCGTGCCAGCGAGGCCTCTGCGGCGGTCCACTCGCTCCGCGCGATCAGCGCCTGACCGAGCCCCACGTGTGCGGCAGCCAGGTTGTCGTCGAGGGCGATGGCCGCGCGATACGCGGCTTCGGCGTCGGTGGCCATCGACGCGCTCAGTCGCGCATCGCCCAAAGCGACGTTCGCCTCGGCCCAGCCTGGACGTCCGACGGTTGCTTGCTCGAGGAGGCGGCGCGCTTCGTCGCCGCTGCTGCTCGGCAGCGCGCGACCTAGCTCGTACTGCACTTCGGGCCACGTCGGATCGAGCTCGAGCGCACGGCGCAACGCACGGATCGCGTCCGCGCTTCGACCCGCGGCGAAGTAGAGGCGGCCGAGGCCGAGGTGTGGCTCGGCAGAGGTCGGGCGCGCCGTCGACGCGCGCTGGTACGCGGCCTCGCCCTCCGTCACCGCTGCGCGCAGCCGATGGGCCTCACCGAGCGCGAAGAGCGCCTCGTAGTGCGATCCATCGAGCGCCAGCGCGGCCTCGATCTCTTCGAAGGCGCGCGCGCTCCGGTTCCACACCAGATCGGCGCGCGCGTTGCACACATACGTGAGCACCGCGGCCTTCTCGATACGGCCCATCGCGCGGCAGGCCCGCTCAGCGGCGCGGTGATCGTGGGAGTCGATGGCAGCCCGGGCTACGTCGAAGAGCGGCTCGAGCTGTCCCCGCGGTCCGAGGCGTGCGGCCCGACCCAAGACACGCTCAGCCTCGCGGAAGTTGCCCGCGCGGAGCAGCGCCATCCCGTGGGCCCGGACTGCGGTGTAGTCACGGGGCGCCGCGCGGGCTGCGGCGCCGAGCCTGTCGAGCTCGGTCGCCTGCGCGCCCGCCATCGAGGCGCCTGCGAGCGAGAGGGAGAGACCGAGCGCGAGGGACACGGCGGCGACGAGGGCGAGGAGGTTCTTGCGCATACGGAGCTCCGGGAGGGGGAACGGATGGTAGCCCCTGCGCGAGCGAGGGCCAAAAAGCGGGGCTTGGACGGCGCCAGGACGACTTCACTCACCCGTGTCCTCTACACCCAACGCTCCGAGCGCAGCTCTCGCCGCTACCAGGTAGGTCTCCCGACTCGAGCCTTGCAAGGTTTGGAGCGCACGCTCCAAGCGCGCGAACACCAAAGCACGCACCTCGGGGGTGGCGCGCCGCCGGTAGAGCGCGCCGCCCAGCTCCAGCACGCCTTGCTCGACGTCGCTCGAGGAGAGGAGCGCCTCGGCCGTGTCGAGCTGCGCGGTGCTCGGCGCGCCGTGCTCCATCCGGAGGGTGAGCGCCGCGGCGTGCAGGGTGGGATCGTCGATCGTCTCGCGCAGCGCCTCGTCCCCGACGTCGACACCCTGCACCTGCACTCGGTAGAGCGCGATCATCGTCTGCAGTCGAAGATCGCCCACGGCGCTCGCCCGGGCCTGCGCGGTATCCAGCATCAGCTGTGCTTCGCGGAGCCGCCCTCGCTGACGCAGCACCGTGCCCAGGTTGGTGAGCGCGTACGCCTCGGTGAGGGTGTTGCCGACTTTCCGCGCGCCCTCGATCGCGCGCCGCAGCGTCTTCTCTGCGGCCAAATCATCGCCGATGACGTGTTGGGTGTCGCCCAGGTTGGCGCTCGCTCCCGCGTTGCGACGCACGTCCCCGGCCTGGGCGTAGAGCGCGGCCGCGTGCTCGTACGCTTCGAGGCGCGCGCCCAGATCGCTCGCCGCGCCCGCGACGTAGCCTCGGGTGTCCCAGACCAGCGCTTGGATCGCGGCAGGCAGCGGCGACAGATCCTCGATCGCGAGCGCCTCCTCCGCGATCTGGTTCGATCCCTCGGAGACCGCGAGTAGCGCTTCCCGACACCGAGCGCGCGCCGCCACCTCGCTCGCCTCGTCGCCCTGCATGTCTTGCACTTGCGCGCGCGCTTCGAGCAAGAGCGCGCGCGCGGCGTCCCTATCGCCGGCGCGGCGGCGATGCTCGGCGAGCTCGATCTGACAGAGCGCGCGCTCGTGTCCGGTGCGCGCCGCCTGCAGCGCCGCCGACAGGAGCGGCTCGCTCTCGCTGCTGCGCACGAACGCAGCAGCTTGGGCTGCGAGGAAGAGGCACTGAAACGGCCTATCGGTGCTCCGTCGGGCGCGCTCGACGAGCAAGAGCGCCCGCGGTCCGTCCCCCGTCTTCGCGGCCCGAAAAAACGCCTCGAGCGCGAAGCGCCCTGCGAGCGCCTCGTCACCTCCTCGCTCCGCGTGCTCGAGCACCGAATCGGGCGAGACCTCGTGGGCGTCGCTCGCGTCCGCGAGTCTGTGCGCCAGCTCGCCATGCAGCCGCACTCGCTCCGCCTCGTCGATCGCCGCGTACGCTACCTCTTGGGCCACTCGGTATTTGAAGCGGAAGCCGCCCTCGATGCGGCGGAGCACCCCTCGATCTTCGAGCGCGGCGATGAGCCCACCGGCGCGGGTCCCCAGCGCGGCGCACACGCTGATGGCGTCGCCCTCGAAGCCCACCACCGCGAGCGAGTAGACCGCTTGTAAAAGCTCGGGTGAGAGGTGATCGAGCTGCGCCTGCACCGCGCTCTCGACGGTGAGCGGGAGACCGAACGCCTCGCCGAGCGATCCCGCCGCGCGCGCGAGCTGCTCCGCGAAGAGTGGATTGCCGCCAGCGCGCTCGGCGATCTCACCGATGCGACGCGCCTCGATCATCGCGCCATAGCGAGCGGTCAAGAGCGCGCGCACCACGGGGCTCGAGAGCGGGCCGAGCACGATCCGCGCGCGTCTCGCGTCGATGTGCACGGTGTCGTTCTGCATCGCCTCGTCCGCCGCCGAGGTGGGCGCCTCCGAGACGAGGGGGCTCGAGGTGCGCTCCGAGGTGACGATGGCCAGCGGGCGTCCCTCGAAGATGAAGGGGAGATCATCGAGGAGCGCTCGCCCCATTGCATCGAGCCTCTCGGCGTCGTCGACGAAGATCATCGCGGGGCCGCCCGGCGTACCGCTCGCGTCGAGCTCTGCGAGGCGCGCCCCGAGCGCGTCGATCACCGCCACCCGCCGCGCGTCGATCGCGGCGTCGATCCGATCCGTCGCCGGGGCCTCGAGCGAGAGGGCTCGGAAGAACGGGCCGAGCGGCTCGCCCGAGCCCTTCTGCGCCTCGATGAAGATGCTCGGCGCG